>BNJT01001624.1_pt1 | contig 119948 bp, 189 predicted proteins | sample 8540491 | NCBI WGS metagenome assembly BNJT01 (sample SAMD00202455, study PRJDB9452) | human saliva metagenome | host: Homo sapiens | reverse complement strand
GCGCACGTCGAACTTCATCCTTGCGTTTTCAAAAGGCCTCGAAACCGCATTCGTAAGGCGCGTCTTTTTCGGCGTAGTGGCGTTTCGGGCCCTAAAAATCGTGCCGAGCAGGATAAACAGCACGCCGGGCCGCGAGGCCGACGAGGATAAAGACAAAGACGGGAAAGTAAGCGGACAACATGGTTACACCCAAATCCGTTAACAAAATTTCTACAATAATTTCGTATTTTAGCGAATTTCAAAAAACCATTAAAAGGTAAATATCGGCAAAACGCCTAAAAACCCAATAAATACAATTATGTTATGATAACGATTCTTATTTGATTTCAAGAACGCCGGACCGTCTGTTTCTGTGCCAATCCTATAAAAAACAAAAACGTTTCTATCTTTATTGCTGCCATCGTACAGACCGGCACGGTACAAACCGCGCGACAAGCGTTCTGTTTTCATATTACCGTTTCACAAATATCACCCTACCATGCAAAAATGCCGTCTGAAAACCTTTCAGACGGCATCGGTATAGTGGTTTAAATTTAAACCACTATATCCGGCGGAAAGCGTTATCGGAGGGATTGCAGGGCTTCCGAAACGCTTGCTTTGAGTTCTGCGCCGAAGCGTCTGCCCAAGATTCTGCCGAAATCGTCCTTCGGGGTGTAATCCACCACATCGGGAGCTTTGACCACGTCTCGCGCCACGCTGTAAATATTACCTAGTCCGTCCACCAGCCCTGACTTTCAGCGCGTCCGCGCTCGTGTACACCCGACCGCTGAACACGTCGGGATATTGTCGGAATTTGAGGCGGCCGCCGCGTCCGGTTTTGACGGCTTTTGATGAATTCTCCGTGTATGCCGGTCAGCATTTCTTCCCAAATTTTCGACTGTTCGGGCGTTTCGGGCGAAAAACGGATCGCCCATGCCTTTGTTGCTGCCCGCAATTTTAACCCTGCGTTTTACGCCGATTTTTCCATCAGGCCGGTCGCGTCGAAACTGCTGCCGATAACGCCGATGCTGCCGACGATGCTGGACGGGTCGGCATAGATTTTGTCCGCCGCCGCCGCGATGTAGTAGCAGCCGGACGCGCACATATCCTCCGCCACGAGATAAACGGGGATACCGGGGTGCTGCGCCTTCAGACGGCGTATTTCTTCAAAAAGCGGTGTTGGAGACGACGGGCGAACCGCCAGGGGCTGTTGGCGCGGATGACGATGGCTTTTGCCTGCGGATTTTTGTAGGCGGCTTCCATACCGTCTTTTGAGTTTTTTGACCTGGTCTTCTACGCCGTTGCCGATTTCGCCGTACAGGTTGACGACTGCCGTATGCGGCGTATTGCCCGCCAACCGCAATGCGGCTTCGTCTTTTCGGAAAAATACCGGCAAGCAGGGGCAACCAGAATCAGGGTACTGACGGCGCGCCAGATGTTTTTCCACATCCGCTCCCTGCGCCTGTCCCGATAGGCGGACAGCAGCACTTCGCGCATGATGTCGCGTTCCCATAAGGTTTCCCCGCATTTTTGCTTCGGGTGCTTCGTTTTCTCTCTGATTCGGTATTGCATGGTTTTCTTAAATATCGTCCGATTTGGGCAAACGGTTTTCAGTTTACCCGATTTCTCAGCCTCTGCCCCCAATCCGTCCAAGCTGTGCAACACTTCCACCCACGCCGCGTCCAAAAGGTTGACGGCTTCTCCTTCGGCTTTGATGCCGAACTCAATGTGCGGTTTGACCTGCGTGCCGTCTGAATGCGTCCAACCGACGCTGGGTGAGCTGTACGAACGCACGCCGGGATAAGTTTGCTCGATATGCTCCATAATCGGCGTAATGCGCGATTCGGGCTGCTCAAACACATACACGCTGCGGCTGCCGCGTTCGGTTTTGGTTGAAGCGGCCGGCGTAATAAGTTTCCAAAAACCCATTCGGCCATCGGGTGCGCCATCACAGGAAAGCCGGGGAAGAAATAATGCTCGCGGATGGAAAAATCCGGCGATGTTGTTGAACGGGTTGGGCACAAGCCCTGCGCCCTCGGGGAAATCCGCCATTTTCAGGCGTTGGGCGTGTTCCGGCGAATCAAGCGGCTCGCCGCGTTTCAGGGTTACGCCTTCGATAAACCCGGCGGCTTGCGCGTGGCGGACGACGGGCAAATCCAAAGCAGCCGCTGCGGCTTGGCGCGTGTGGTCGTCGGGCGTGGCACCGATGCCGCCGGTAACAAACGTCGGTATGCCGTCTGAAAAGCTGCGGCGCAGTTGCCTGACCAGCAAATCGGGTTCGTCGGGCAGGGTATTGCACCTGATTGAGCTTCAGCCCTTTGGATTCGAGCAGGGATTTGAAAAAGGCGAAATGCTTTGTCTTGGCGGCTGCCGTGTAAGATTTCGTCGCCGATGATGATAAGGTTGAACGCGTTCATAGATGGGTTTCTTTACCGATGCCGTCTGAAAATGTCGATGGTGCTGTGATTTGTTCCCTCTCCCGTGGGAGAGGGTTAGGGAGAGGGTCGAGCTTGCGTTTTTCAGGCAGCGTTTGCTTTAGGGGCTGCTGTCTGCACCTCTTCCCCAACCCTCCCCGCAGGGAGAGGAGTCAGGTTGAGGATGGCGTAAAGACCGTCTGAAAAGATTTTCAGCGAAACGGGCAAAGCTTCTTTTTCAGACAGCCTTAACGGCTGACAATGGGTTATATTTATAAGATAATGAACTCCTTTTTTTCAAGTCCGAAGGATTCCCTTATGAGCCAAAAACCATACTATTTTACAAAACCTCCCGTCGGTCAAAAAGTCGGCATCGCCTTCTCCGGCGGACTTGATACCTCCGCCGCGCTGTTGTGGATGAAAACTCAAAGGCGCGCTGCCTTACGCCTACACTGCCAACCTCGGCCAACCTGACGAAGACGACTACAACGCCATTCCTAAAAAAGCGATGGAATACGGTGCGGAAAACGCCCGCCTAATCGACTGCCGCGCACAACTGGCACACGAAGGCATTGCCGCCATCCAATGCGGCGCGTTCCACGTTTCCACCGGCGGCATCGCCTATTTCAACACCACGCCTCTGGGTCGCGCCGTAACCGGCACCATGCTTGTTTCCGCAATGAAAGAAGACGATGTGAATATCTGGGGCGACGGCAGCACCTACAAAGGCAACGACATCGAGCGTTTCTACCGCTACGGTTTGCTTACCAATCCCGCGCTGAAAATCTACAAACCCTGGCTCGACCAGCAATTTATCGACGAACTCGGCGGCCGCCACGAAATGAGCGAATTTCTGATTGCCAACGGCTTCAACTACAAAATGTCGGTTGAAAAAGCCTACTCCACCGATTCCAATATGCTCGGCGCGACCCACGAAGCCAAAGACTTGGAATTTTGAACTCGGGCATCAAAAATCGTCAAACCCATTATGGGCGTTGCCTTCTGGGATGAAAACGTCGAAATCGAACCCGAAGAAGTCAGCGTGCGCTTTGAAGAAGGCGTGCCCGTCGCATTAAAACGGCAAAGAATACACCGATCCTGTCGAACTCTTCCTTGAAGCCAACCGCATCGGCGGCCGCCACGGCTTGGGTATGAGCGACCAAATCGAAAACCGCATCATCGAAGCTAAATCACGCGGCATCTACGAAGCCCCGGGTATGGCGTTGTTCCACATCGCCTACGAACGCTTGGTCACCGGCATCCACAACGAAGACACCATCGAACAATACCGCATCAACGGCCTGCGCCTCGGCCGCCTGCTCTACCAAGGCCGCTGGTTCGACAGCCAGCCTTGATGTTGCGCGAAACCGCCCAACGCTGGGTCGCCAAAGCCATCACCGGCGAAGTCACCCTCGAACTGCGGCGCGGCAACGACTACTCGATTCTGAACACCGAATCGCCCAACCTGACCTACCAACCGGAACGCCTGAGCATGGAAAAAGTCGAAGACGCCGCGTTCACACTCGCTCGACCGCATCGGCCAGCTCACGATGCGCAACCTCGACATCACCGACACCCGTGTCAAACTGGGTATCTACTCGCAAAGCGGTTTGCTGTCGCTGGGCGAAGGTTCGGTATTGCCGCAGTTGGGCAATAAGAAATAAGTTTCGCCGCATTGCATCGTTGCATTTAAGGGATTGCCTGAAAAGGCAATCCCTTAGTTAAAGGAATCCTATGTTTCAACACACAGGACGGCACATAAAGCACCGCCCTATGTGTCGTCCTGATTTGGAAGGAGTTACGCCTCTCCAAAAATAAAGTCTCGATCCTACCGCCCCTAAAGGGCGGGGTTTCAACCGAAAAAGGAAATACGATGAAAGAATACAAAGTCGTCATTTATCAGGAAAGCCTGTTGTCCAGCCTGTTTTTCGGCGCGGCAAAGGTCAACCCCGTCAATTTCAGCGCGTTCCTCAACAAACAAACCCCCGAAGGCTGGCGGGTCGTAACGATGGAAAAGATTTGCGCCGTATGCTGTTGTTTTTCAAACGCGAAGCCTACGTCGTCATTTTGGAGCGGGACCGTGTTTAAGCTCGGCGTTTATGCCTGTCTCGGACTATTTGCCGGCTGGGTGCTGCTGCTGATTGTGCAACTTTTGGTTTTCTTTTTCTCGAAGCCGAATTGTTCTTCAAAAATCACACTGACTATGGCGGGGCTGTTTGTCATCATCCTCGCCGCCCTGCTGGTATTCGGGCCAGTATTTTTCCGAAAAAGAAAATGAAAGACAACGGGTTTATCAACTGATGCGGATTTGAACCGGGCCCGCCGCCCCAAACATCATTATGCCGTCTGAACGCCCCCGCTTCAGACGGCATACCGTTGCCGCAAGCCCTTTCAGCACATAAGACACACCCCGTTGTACTGCCCTGATTCGGAAAAGGCGATGCCTTTCCCCAACCGGCCCGAATCCTACCGCTCCCAAGGCGGGTGTTCAAGCATTAAGAAAATGCCGATGAAATTCTTTTTCCCGGAAATCATTAAGCGTGATGAAGCGTGGCTGCAACAAGAGTTTGACCGACTTAAACTCACTGCCGTGCAAGTCTATATCGGCGAATACATCGACGGGAAACTGGTGGCACATCCTTATCCGTAACCTCCGGGAATCCATAACGGATTTATCTCCCGCTTTCCCAAGCAAGCTGTGCGGACAACCGTCAAACACCTAGAAAAATGCCGTCTGAAACTTTACTGTTTCAGACGGCATTCCATATCCAAGCCTATTTCCTCTGTCTGCCCATATCGGCGGCGGCAGTAAACAAAACATCGGTTGAAGAATTCAACGCCGTTTCTGCCGAATCCTGAATCACGCCGATGATGAAGCCGACTGCAACCACCTGCATGGCGACATCGTTGCTGATGCCGAACAGGCTGCACGCCAACGGAATCAGCAGCAGCGAACCGCCCGCCACGCCGGATGCGCCGCACGCACTGACGGTTGCCACCAGGCTCAAAAAGCAGCGCAGTGGCAAAATCAACATGAATCCCTTGAGTGTACGCGGCCGACATTGCCAACACGGTAATCGTAATCGCCGCACCCGCCATATTGATGGTTGCACCCAAAGGAATGGAAATTGAATAAGTATCTTCATGCAAACCCAACTTTTTCGCCAAAGCCATATTGACAGGAATATTGGCGGCAGAAGAACGGGTAAAGAAAGCATATACGCCGCTTTCGCGCAAACAGGTAAACACCAGCGGATAAGGATTACTGCGGATTTTCCACCATACAATAACCGGATTGACCACCAATGCGATAAACACCATACTGCCAAGCAGAACAGCAAGCAGCTTCACATAACCGGAAAGCGCGCCGAAACCCGTTTCCGCAATCGTGGACGATACCAAACCAAAAAAATACCCAGAGGGGCAAAGCGGATAATCCATTTCACAACGGTAGAAACCGCTTCCGCCAAATCGGCGACGACCTGCCGCGTTACGTCCGAACCATGATTGCGCAATGCCGCACCCAAAAACCAAAGCCCAAGCCAAAAATACCGATATAGTTGGCATTGGCAATCGCATTAATCGGGTTGGCAACCAAACTCATCAGCAGGGATTTCAAAACCTCCACAATACCGGAAGGCGGCGCATTGGATACCTCGCCCGCACCCGCCAATACGATGTGTACGGGAAACACTATGCTGGCCACTACCGCCACGACGGCGGCAGCAAACGTTCCAATCAAATATAAAACGATAATAGGCTTGATAAACGCCTCATTGCCTTTTTGATGCTGCGCAACGGCTGCTGCGACCAAAACAAAAACCAAAACAGGAGCAACGGCTTTTAAGCGCACCGACAAACAGGCTGCCGAAAAGACCTGCCGCCAAACCCAGTTGCGGTGAAACCGAACCGATTACAATACCCAACACCAAACCGACGGCAATCTGTTTGACCAGGCTGACACTGTTAATCGCATTAAGTAAGGATCTGCCGAATGCCATTATTCTTCCTTATGTTGTTATATGTTAAGAAACGTTGTATTTTAAAAAGAAATCTCATCTCCCGTGTTTTTTTATTTTTTTCCGCATGCCGATTTAAAACAAAAATACCATCAAACAAATAAATAAAGACACAATAAACCACAACCGTTAAAATGCCCGAAATTTATATGCCGTCTGAAATGCCTTATCCCTTTTCAAACAATATAAGGCAGCCGTTCAAAACCCAGTAGAAACAATGTTAGAATCAAAAAGACCGACACCACCGCCCGACACGCATACCATTATGATCAAACTGCCCGCCCCTGCTCCTTCTGGCTCTATCTTTCTTCCCATCCGTACATGCGCTTGCCGCCGACCATACCGAAAAATAAGGCAGAGGGTTCCATACTGACGAAAAAAATAAAAAAATACAAATACCGAATCGGTCAAATTAAAACCCAAATTTCCCATCAGTATCGATACGCAAGACAGTGAAATTAAAGATATGATAGAAGAACACCTGCCGCTCATCACGCAGCAGCAGGAAGAGGTTTTGGATAAGGAACAGGTGGGCTTCCTTGCCGAAGAAGCGCCGGACAACGTCAAAACCATGCTCCGCAGCAAAGGCTATTTCAACAGCAAAGTCAGCCTGACGGAAAAAAGACGGAGCTTATACGGTACACATCACACCAGGGCCGCGCACCAAAAATCGCCAACGTCGGCGTCGCCATCCTCGGCGACATCCTTTCAGACGGCAACCTCGCCGAATACTACCGCAACGCGATGGAAAAACTGGCAGCAGCCGGTAGGGCAGCGATTTTCGACCAGGATAGTTGGGAAAACAGCAAAACTTCTGTTCTCGGCGCGGTAACGCGCAAAGGCTACCCGCTTGCCAAGCTCGGCAACACCCAGGGCAGCCGTCAACCCCGGATACCGCTACCGCCGATTTGAACGTCGTCGTGGACAGCGGCTGCCCCATCGCCTTCGGCGACTTTGAAATCACCGGCACACAGCGTTACCCTGAACAAATCGTTTCCGGCCTTGCGCGTTTCCAGCCCGGTATGCCGTACGACCTCGACCTGTTGCTCGACTTCCAACAGGCGCTCGAACAAAAACGGGCATTATTCCGGTGCGTCCGTGCAAGCCGACTTCGACCGCCTCCAAGGCGACCGCGTCCCCGTCAAAGTCAGCGTAACCGAGGTCAAAACGCCACAAACTCGAAACCGGCATCCGCCTTGATTCGGAATACGGCTTTGGGCGGCAAAATCGCCTACGACTATTACAACCTCTTCAACAAAGGCTATATCGGCTCAGTCGTCTGGGATATGGACAAATACGAAACCACGCTTGCCGCCGGCATCAGCCAACCCCGCAACTACAGGGGCAAATACTGGACAAGCAACGTTTCCTACAACCGTTCGACCACCCAAAACCTCGAAAAAACGCGCCTTCTCCAGCGGCATCTGGTATGTGCGCGACCGCGCGGGCATTGATGCCAGGCTGGGGGCGGAGTTTCTCGCAGAAGGCCGGAAAAATCCCCGGCTCGGATGTCAATTTGGGCAACAGCCACGCCACGATGCTGACCGCCTCTGGAAACGCCAGCTGCTCAACAACGCGCTGCACCCTGAAAACGGCTATTACCTCGACGGCAAAATCGGTACGACTTTGGGCACATTCCTATCCTCCACCGCGCTGATCCGCGCTTCCGCCCGCGCAGGTTATTTCTTCACGCCCGAAAACAAAAAACTCGGCACATTCATCATACGCGGACAAGCGGGTTACACCGTTGCCCGCGACAATGCCGACGTTCCTTCAGGGCTGATGTTCCGCAGCGGCGGCGCGTCTTCCGTGCGCGGTTACGAACTCGACAGCATCGGGCTTGCCGGTCCGAACGGATCGGTCCTGCCCGAACGCGCCCTCTTGGTGGGCAGCCTGGAATACCAACTGCCGTTTACGCGCACCCTGTCCGGCGCGGTGTTCCACGATATGGGCGATGCCGCCGCCAATTTCAAACGTATGGAGCTGAAACACGGCTCCGGTTTGGGTGTGCGCTGGTTCAGCCCGCTCGCGCCGTTTTCCTTCGACATCGCCTACGGGCACAGCGACAAGAAAATCCGCTGGCACATCAGCCTGGGAACGCGTTTCTAAACTGATACGGCCGCTTTCAGACGGCATTGCAGCAAACTATTTTGAAACAGACATTATGACCGATACCGCACCGACAGATACCGATCCGACCGAAAACGGCACGCGCAAAATGCCGTCTGAACACCGCCCTGCCCCGCCGGCAAAAAAACGCCGCCCGCTGCTGAAGCTGTCGGCGGCACTGCTGTCTGTCCTGATTTTGGCAGTATGTTTCTCAGCTGGCTCGCCGGTACGGAATCCGGTTTTGCGTTTCGGGCTGTACCAAATCCCGTCTTGGTTCGGCGTAAACATTTCCTCCCAAAACCTCAAAGGCACGCTGCTCGACGGCTTCGACGGCGATAACTGGTCGATAGAAACCGAGGGTGCAGACCTTAAAATCAGCCGCTTCCGCTTCACGTGGAAACCGTCCGAACTGATGCGCCGCAGCCTGCACATTACCGAAATTTCCGCCGGCGACATCGCTATCGTTACCAAACCGACTCCGCCTAAAGAAGAACGCCCTCCGCTCAGCCTTCCCGGACAGCATAGACCTGCCTGCCGCCGTCTATCTCGACCGCTTCGAGACGGGCAAAATCAGCGCAGGCAAAACTTTTGACAAACAAACCGTCTATCTCGAACGGCTGGATGCTTCATACCGTTATGACATCAAAGGACACCGCCTCGACCTGAAAACCGCCGACACCCCGTGGAGCAAATCGACCGGCGCAGTCGTAATCGGTCTGAAAAAACCTTTTGTCCTCAACACCGCCATCTACACCAAAGGTGAACTGGAAGGCGAAACCATACACGGTACGGCGCGCCTGTGGGGCAGTTTGCAGGATATGCGCACCGACCTGATACTGGATGGCGACAATATCCATTTATCGGGGAAATCCGTCATCCACCCGTTTGCCGAATCATTGGATAAAACATTGGAAGAAGTGCTGATTAAAGGATTCAACATCAATCCGTCCGCCTTCCTGCCCTCCCTACCCAAAGCAAGGCTTAACTTTGACCTGACCGCCATTCCGTCTTTTTTCAGACGGCATAGCACTGGAAGGTTCTCTCGACCTGGAAAAATACCGAGGCCGGTTTTACCGACCGCAACAGCATCCCCGTCCGACAGATTTTTGGGAAACTTCGTCATCGGTCAGGACGGTGTGGTACTATATTGATGATGCGGACATTGCCCTGCTCGAACGGGGAAATATCAACCTGTCCGGCGATATCGATACCGGAAAAAACATCCTGCAACTGGATATAGGTATAGACTCTGTCGGCTCGGATGATGTGATTCAAACCGCAATCAACGGCAAGTTGAACGGAAATATCAGCATCAAAGGCCCAACCGCCTCACCTGGCATCACTTGGAAACTCAGCAACGGTACGGCACGCACGCACGGCAGCCTCGCCATCGCAAGCGACCCCGCAAACGGACAGCAAAAACTGGTGTTCGACACCGTTGGCATTGAAGCAGGGCAAGGCAGCCTGTCTGCCCAGGGCTACCTCGAACTGTTTAAAGACCGCCTGCTCAAACTCGATATCCGCTCCCAAGCATTCAACCCCGCACATATCGACCCGAAGTTTCCGTCAGGCAATATCAACGGCTCAATAAACCTTGCAGGCGAACTGGCAAAAGAGCAGTTTGTGAGCAAAAATGCGGTTTTTCCCCCAGTACACTCAACGGCGTACCGCTTAACGGTCATGCCGACATTATTTACGAATCCCGCCACCTTCCGCGCGCCGCCGTCGATTTGCGGCTGGGACAGAACATTATTAAAACAGACGGCAGCTTTGGTAAAAAGGCGACCGGCTCAACCTCAATATCACCGCCCCCTGATTTATCCCTGTTTCGGTTTCGGACTGGAAGGTTTATTAAACATACACGGCCATCTTTCCGGCGATTTGGACGGCGGCATCCGAACCTTTGAAACCGACCTTTCCGGCGCGGCGCGCAACCTGCACATCGGCAAGGCGGCAGACATCCGTTCGCTCGATTTCACGCTCAAAGGTTCGCCCGACACAAGCCGCCCGATACGCGCCGACATCAAAAGGCAGCCGCCTTTCGCTGTCGGGCGGGGCGGCGGTTGTCGATACCGCCGACCTGATACTGGACGGCACGGGCGCGCAACACCGTATCCGTACGCATGCCGCCATGACCTTGGACGGCAAACCGTTCAAATTTGACTTGGACGCTTCAGGCGGCATCAACAGAGAACTTACCCGATGGAAAGGCAGCATCGGCATCCTCGACATCGGCGGCGCATTCAACCTCAAGCTGCAAAACCGTATGATGCTCGAAGCCGGTGCGGAACGCGTGGCGGCAAGTGCGGCAAATTGGCGAGGCTATGGGCGGCAGCCTCAACCTGCAACACTTTTCTTGGGATAAAAACCGGCATATCGGCAAAAGGCAGCGCACGCGGACTGCACATCGCCGAGTTGCACAATTTCTTCAAACCGCCCTTAGAACACAATCTGGTTTTAAACGGCGACTGGGATGTCGCCTACGGGCGCAACGCGCGCGGCTACCTCAATATCAGCCGACAAAGCGGCGATGCCGTATTGCCCGGCGGGCAGGCTTTGGGTTTGAACACATTTTCCCTGAAAACGCGCTTTCAAAACGACCGCATCGGAGTCCCTGCTTGACGGCGGCGCGCGTTTCGGGCGGATTAACGCCGATTTGGGCATCGCCAACGCCTTCGGCGGCAATATGGCAAATGCACCGCTCGGCGGCAGGATTACCGCCTCCCTTCCCGACTTGGGCGCATTGAAGCCCTTTCTGCCCGCCGCCGCGCAAAATATTACCGGCAGCCTGAACACCGACGCGCATATCGGCGGACGGGTCGGCTCTCCGTCCGTCAACGCCGCTGTCAACGGTAGCAGCAACTACGGGAAAAATCAACGGCAACATTACCGTCGGGCAAAGCCGCTCTTTCGATACCGCGCCTTTGGGCGGTAGGCTCAACCTGACCGTTGCCGATGCCGAAGTATTCCGCAACTTCCTACCGGTCGGACAAACCGTCAAAGGCAGCCTGAATGCCGCCGTAACCCTCGGCGGCAGCATCGCCGACCCGCACTTGGGCGGCAGCATCAACGGCGACAAGCTCTATTACCGCAACCAAAACCCAAGGCATCATCTTGGACAACGGCTCGCTGCGTTCGCATATCGCAGGCAGGAAATGGGTAATCGACAGCCTGAAATTCCGGCACGAAGGGACGGCGGAACTCTCCGGCACGGTCGGTATGGAAAAACAGCGGACCCGATGTCGATATCGGCGCGGTGTTCGACAAATACCGCATCCTGTCCCGCCCCCAACCGCCGCCTGACGGTTTCCGGCAACACCCGCCTGCGCTATTCGCCGCAAAAGGCATATCCGTTACCGGGATGATTAAAACGGATCAGGGGCTGTTCGGTTCGCAAAAATCCTCGATGCCGTCTGTCGGCGACGATGTCGTCGTATTGGGCGAAGTCAAAAAGAAGCGGCGGCACCACTCCCCGTCAATATGAACCTGATTTTAGACCTCAATGACAGCATCCGCTTCGCCGGCTACGGCGCAGACGTTACCATAGGGCGGCAAACTGACCCTGACCGCCCAACCGGGCGGAAGCGTGCAGGGCGTGGGCACGGTCCGCGTCATCAAAGGGGCGTTACAAGGCATACGGGCAGGATTTGGACATTACCAAAGGCACGGTCTCCTTTGTCGGCCCGCTCAACGACCCCAACCTCAACATCCGCGCCGAACGCCGCCTTTCCCCGTCGGTGCGGGCGTGGAAATATTGGGCAGCCTCAACAGCCCGCGCATTACACTGACGGCAAACGAACCGATGAGTGAAAAAGACAAGCTCTCCTGGCTCATCCTCAACCGCGCCGGCAGCGGCAGCAGCGGCGACAATGCCGCCCTGTCCGCAGCCGCAGGCGCGCTGCTTGCCGGACAAATCAACGACCGCATCGGGCTGGTGGATGATTTGGGCTTTACCAGCAAGCGCAGCCGCAACGCGCAAACCGGCGAACTCAACCCCGCCGAACAGGTGCTGACCGTCGGCAAACAACTGACCGGCAAACTCTACATCGGCTACGAATACGGCATCTCCAGCGCGGAACAGTCCGTCAAACTGATTTACCGGCTGACCCACGCCATACAGGCGGTTGCCCGTATCGGCAGCCTTTCGTCGGGCGGCGAGCTGACATACACCATACGTTTCGACCGCCTCTTCGGTTCGGACAAAAAGACTCCGCCGGAAACGGCAAAGGAAATAAACGGTTTTCAGACGGCATGGCACTGTCCGCCGCCATGCCGTCTGAAAAGGCGCGCCGCCAAACCGGACATTTGAAAAACCTGCTTTTCCGCCGCCGTCCGCCTGCAAGGGAACAGAATCGATATAGTGAATTAACAAAAATCAGGACAAGGCGATAAAGCCGCAGACAGTACAGATAGTACGGAACCGATTCACTCGGTGCTTCAGCACCTTAGAGAATCATTCTCTTTGAGCTAAGGCGAGGCAACGCTGTACCGGTTTTTGTTAATCCGCTATATTCCGCCATCTCTAAGATTTACAGCGATACACGGGTAATTTTAAGGAATGCCCGAACCGTCATTCCCGCAACCTTTCGTCATTCCCGCGAAAGCGAGAATCTAGAATCTCGGACTTTCAGATAATCTTTGAATATTGCTGTTGTTCTAAGGTCTAGATTCCCGCCTGCGCGGGAATGACGGCTGCAGATGCCCGACGGTCTTTATAGCGGATTAACAAAAAAATCAGGACAAGGCGACGAAGCCGCAGACAGTACAAAATAGTACGGCAAGGCGAGGCAACGACGTACTGGTTTAAATTTAATCCACTATAAAAACCGCCCTATCGGATAAGCCGCTTGACTGAAAAGGCTTTTACCCGCGCCGTATCGGAACACGTACTCTAAAAATACAATCCATTGAATTGAAACAAATATAAAAAAAACATTCGACCGCAAAAAAACGGCAGCGCATCATTTGACAAAAGAATGACAATATCGGTTACAAAACCGATTTTCATACAAAAACACCGCCGCCGTCCGCATCCGTTTCAGACGGCATTGAGAAAAATCTTTTAGGAGAACCTTTATGTCCCGGCATCCCGCCCGCACCGGAGAAAAAAACATTCTTCGGCCACCCCTTCCAGCTTTCCACCCTCTTCCATATCGAATTGTGGGAACGTTTTTCATTTTACGGAATGCAGGGCATCCTGCTGATTTACCTCTACTACACCGCCGACAAAAGGCGGCTTTGGGGCATAGACAAAAACCCTCGCCGGCGGCATTGTCGGCGCATACAGCGGCAGCGTGTACCTGTCCACCATTTTGGGCGCGTGGTTTGCCGACCGCGTATGGGGTGCGGAAAAACCCTCTTCCTCTCGGGCATCGTCGTGATGCTCGGACACATCGTCCTTGCTGCCGCCCCAGGCCTGTACGGCCTTTTTAATCGGGCTGATATTCATCGCATTAGGCAGCGGCGGTGTGAAATCTACGGCCAGCTCTATGGTGGGCACATTATACGAACAGGACGAAATGCGCCCGCTACGCGATGCGGGATTTTCCATTTTCTACATCGCCATCAATATCGGCGGCTTCCTAGGCCCGCTGCTGACCGGCCTGCTTCAAGAAAAACATCGGTTTCCATTATGGTTTCGGCGCGGCGGCGGTCGGTATGGCATTCGGCTTGTGGCGTTATTCCTTGGGACGTAAAAATCTGCCCCATCCCACCGTCCCCCATCCGCTTTCAAAAGGACAGGGCAAAACTGCGGCCGCCGTCGGCATTGCTCTCATCGCCGCACTTGCAACCGCCATCAAAACCGGGCTTGTCAACCTCGACAATTTCTCCGGCATCCTCTTATCTACCGTCATCCTTGCCGTCATTGCCTATTTTGCCCGCCTGCTGACTAATCCCCGCGTCAGTTCCGACAACAAACGGCACATCATCGCCTACATCCCGCTTTTTCCTGACCATCTGTATGTTTTGGGCCGTCTGGTTTCAGATTTACACCGTGGCAACCGTCTATTTCGACGAAACCGTCAACCGCACCATCGGTTCGTTTACCGTACCCGTCGCCTGGAAAGATTCCATGCAAAGCCTGTGGGTCATCCTGTTTTCCGGACTGATGGCGGCAATGTGGACAAAAATGGGGCGCAAACAGCCCAAAACCCCGCTGAAATTCGCTATGGCGGTATTTGTTACCGGCGCGTCGTTTTTGGGATTCGTCCCCTTTATTTCCTCCGGCACGCCGATGCCTATTGCGGTTTTCGCACTGATCGTCCTCGCCATCACGATAGGCGAACTGATGATTTCCCCGATTGCGCTGTCCATCTCCACCAAAAATCGCACCGCCTTTATTCAAAACCCAAATGGTCGCCCTTAATTTCCTTGCCTTTTCATTAGGCTTCACTTTAGGCGGCGTATTGTTTGAAAAAAAGGCTATCAGGCGGGCGACGAAATCGGCTTCTACCGGCTGCTGTTCTACATCGGCGCAGCCACAGGCTTCCTGCTGCTCCTGCTCGTCCCCAAATTGAACAAAAATGCTCGAAGGCACAGACTAAGTCCTGCCCCTGATGCGCCGATGCCGTCTGAACCCTTCAGACGGCATTTTTCCGCACAATGAAACCAAACCGTTTCCATCCGACAGGACAGGCTCCCGCCCAACCGGAAGGCAGCCTGCCGATTGTCATTTGAATACCCGCCTGATTCCGTCTGTTTGCAAGGGAAATAGCCGTTTATTTCCGCTTGGGCGGAAACCGGTTCTATTGAGTAAAAGGCATTTTGTCCGACTAAATTAGTGCTGCATCAACGAAATATATAGTAGATTAACAAAAATCAGGACAAGGCGACGAAGCCGCAGACAGTACAGATAGTACGAAACCGATTCACTTGGTGCTTCAACACCTTAGAGAATCGTTCTCTTTGAGCTAAGGCGAGGCAACGCCGTACTGGTTTTTGTTAATCCACTATAAAAACACAACCTAAATAAAAATGCCGTCTGAACCATATTTCAGGTTTCAGACGGCATTTGCGTGTCGGATGCACACCGGACGGGCGGTAAGCCGGGTTCTGTCTCGGACAGTCATTCCTCTAGGCATACCGTTGCCGGTATGCTCAAGCAACTCTACCCTGAACGCTCGGCGGGCAGCGTCATTGCGTTCTGTTTGGTCTTGCTCCGAATGGGGTTTGGCCTGCCGCATATTGTTACCAAATGCGCGGTGCGCCCTTACCGCACCTTTTTCACCCTTGCCTGTGCTGCCAAAGCAGCCATCGGCGGTTTTGCTTTCTGTTCCACTTTCCGTCGCGTTACCGCGCCCGGCCGTTAGCCGGCATTCTACCTGCGGAGCCCGGACTTTCCTCCCCGTATGCCTTACGCGATACGCGGCGACTGTCTGCCCGTCCCGTGTGCGGCGCGGATTATAACACGAAACGCAAAAATGCCGTCTGAAACGGTACAGGTTTCAGACGGCATACGGTTCAAACTACACGCCCTGTTTCAGGCTGGCTTCGATAAAGCCGTCCAAATCGCCGTCCAATACGGCTTTGGTGTTGCCGACTTCGTAGCCTGTGCGCAAGTCTTTAATGCGTGAGGAGTCCAAGACGTACGAACGGATTTGGCTGCCCCAACCCACATCCGACTTGCCTTCTTCCAACGCCTGTTTCTCTTCGTTGCGTTTGCGCATTTCCAATTCATACAGTTTGGATTTCAACATTTCCATCGCGGCCGCTTTGTTGGCGTGTTGAGAACGGTCGTTTTGACATTGCACCACAATCCCCGTCGGCTCGTGGGTAATGCGCACGGCGGAGTCGGTTTTATTGATGTGCTGACCGCCCGCACCCGATGCGCGATAGGTATCGATGCGCAAATCGGCGGGGTTGATTTCGATTTCGATGGAATCGTCGATTTCAGGGTAAACGAACACGGAGGCAAACGAGGTATGGCGTTTGTTGTTCGAGTCAAACGGAGAATAGCGCACCAAGCGGTGAACGCCGGTTTCGGTACGCAGCAAACCATAAGCGTATTCGCCTTCCACTCGGATAGTGGCGCGGTTGATGCCTGCGATTTCGCCGTCGTCTTCCTCAAGGATTTCGATTTTGAAGCCTTTGCGCTCGGCGTAGCGGCTGTACATACGGAACAGCATACCCGCCCAGTCTTCCGCTTCCGTACCGCCCGCGCCTGCAGTGATGTCGATAAAGCAGTTGTTCGGGTCGGCAGGCTGGTTGAACATTCGTTTGAATTCGAGGTCGGCCATTTGTTTTTCCAAACCGGCCACATCTTCCTGCACGGCGGCGAAACCTTCTTCGTCGTTTTCTTCGACGGCCATTTCGATCAGCATGCGGTTGTCTTCGATGCCCGAAGCGATGTTGTCGAGCGTCAACACGATGCCTTCGAGGATTTTGCGCTCTTTGCCGATTTCTTGAGCGCGTTTCGGGTCGTTCCACAGCTCAGGGTCTTCAGAAAGGCCGACAACTTCTTCCAATCGGTCTTTCTTACCCTGATAATCCATATAAACGCGGATGTCTTCGCTGCGCTTTTCCAAATCGTTCAGGGTGTTGTTGAGCTGGTTGATTACTTCGGCTTCCATGATTCTTTTGTTCTTTCAAAAATTTTAGGGGCGTATTGTACGGGATTCGGGTATTTTTTTCTATGGATAAAGCCTTCTGGAAACACGTTCAGACGGCATAGCGTCAATAACGGTATGCCGCCAGTTTGCGTTTGATTTCAGGCAATGCGGCACGCGCTGCCTCCTCGCCCAACCGGATGGCGCGTTTTTTCTGATCGAAACCGCCAACAGCCCCCAAATCCAGAACCTGCGGTTTGATAACCACATCCGCCTGCCCCAACTCATTTTGCAGTGCGGAAACGCTCATTACGTTCAGCGTCTGATCGAGATAAGAGAAGAAACCTTGACCGACATTTTTGCTCGGACGTGCGGAAATATCGACAGCAATCACGAAATTCGCCCCCTGCCGCCTGGCCGAACTGACAGGGACGGGCTGCGACAGACCGCCGTCAACATATTTGTGCCTGTCGATGATGACTGGCTGGAACACATTGGGAATTGCTGCGGAAGCACGAACCGCCTGTCCGACATTCCCCTGATTGAAAGCGACGGCCTTGCCGGTTTCAAAATCAGTGGCAACGGCGGCAAATTTGATGGGAAACTGCTGAATCTGCCTGCCGCCGACTTTTTCGGTTGATGTAATTTTGCAGCTTTTTCGCCTTTGATAAAACCACTGGTGGACAAGGTTAAATCGACTAAATCCGTTTTACCCTAAAAATCTCGGCTTCCAATTCAAGGCGGTCGGGCGACATACCCGATGCAAAAAGGCTGCCGACTATCGAACCTGCCGATGTGCCGGTTACTACTTTACAGGAATACCGTTTTCTTTCAAAAACCTTAATAATGCCCTATATGGGCAAATCCTTTAGACGCGCCGCCACCGAGAGCCAAACCGACCACTGCGGCGGGTTTAGCGGTTTGCACCTGCTTGCGGGCGGCATTGTTTCCCGCCGTACCGCAGGCGGCAAGCAACACGGCGGCGGCGATTGCCAAAAAGTGGTCTGATTTTTTTGAAAAACGTTACCATATTTTTCCATTCCTTTATATATCGCACCCCGTCAAAGGGGATTGCTTTTTCTTAACAACCCCTTTTTAACAGCCAAGCGAAAGGGGCTTTGTTAAGTCATCATCAAAATTAATATTTTTCTCCTTTACGGAAATTGTATTTGAAAGACACGTCCAAGGCGGGAATTATCTCACAACACCGCCGTTATCCAAATATCCCGCCTTTTTCCCTTTCTTTCCGTCAAAAATACTTTCTTTTTATATTCATTAACTTGTTAGATTATTGGCTGCCGAGTGTCAGTTTTTCCGACAAAATCCGTCTAATGGGGTATCAACAGAAACAAAAACAGGAACACTTATGAAAATCGGAACAACTTGGCAGACGGCATCCGCTATGCTGGTTTTGCGTCTGTTTGCCGCATATGAATTTTTGGAATCGGGTTTGCAAAAATGGAACGGGGAGAATTGGTTTTCCGAGATCAACGATCAATTCCCATTCCCGTTCAACTTGCTGCCGGACGCGTTAAACTGGAATCTCGCGATGTATGCGGAGCTTTTGCTGCCCATACTGTTGCTTTTGGGTTTGGCAACGCGCCTGTCGGCATTGGGGCTGATGGTCGTTGCCGCCATCGCTTGGGCTGCAGTTCACGCCGGTTCGGGTTACAATGTCTGCGACAACGGTTATAAAATGGCTTTAATTTATATCGTGGTATTAATCCCGCTGCTTTTGCAGGGGTGCGGGCGGATGGTCGCTGGATACGCTGCTGAAAAAAACGGTTTTTACTCCCCGATGCCGTCTGAAACAAGATTGATTCAGTCGGGAATCTGACTTTAAAACATTCCAACCTTATCTCGTTAACTTGATATTCTGAAAAAGGAAATAGAAATGAACAAAAACATTGCTGCCGCACTCGCCGGTGCTTTATCCCTGTCTTTGGCCGCCGGTGCCGTTGCCGCCGACAAACCGGCAAGCAACGCAACAGGCGTTCAAAAAATCCGCCCAAAGGCTCTTGCGGCGCATCCAAATCTGCCGAAGGTTCGTGCGGCGCGGCTGCTTCTAAAAGCAGGAGAAGGCAAATGCGGCGAGGGCAAATGCGGTGCGACCGTAAAAAAAGCCCACAAACACACAAAGCATCTAAAGCCAAAGCCAAATCTGCCGAAGGCAAATGCGGCGAAGGCAAATGCGGTTCTAAATAATCCCGCCCCTTCAAACCAAGCCGCGTTTTTCAGTAAAATGCGGCTTTTTTTAACGGCAAACAAAGATTTTTTTAAACAAGCACATTATTCTTTTGTGCCATCCGAACCGGGTAAAAATATGATTCAACACGCAGGCTTAGGCTACCGCCGCGACTTGGCGGAAGACTTTCTTTCACTTTCAGACGACAGCCCGATACGCTTTATTGAAGCTGCCCCCGAAAAACTGGCTGAAAATGGGCGGCAGGGCGCGCAAACAGTTTGACCGCGTAGCGGAACGGCTGCCGCTGGCGTTGCACGGATTGTCTATGTCGCTGGGCGGGCAAGCCCCGCTGGATACTGATTTGATAGATGGCATCAAAGAAATGATGCGCCGTTACGATTGCACGTTTTTCTCCGACCATTTGAGCTACTGCCACGACGGCGGTCATCTTTACGATTTGTTGCCGCTGCCCTTCACTGAAGAAATGGTGCATCATACGGCACGGCGTATCCGCGAAGTACAGGATCGGTTGGGCTGTCGCATCGCCGTGGAAAACACGTCCTACTACCTGCATTCCCCGCTTGCCGAGATGAACGAGGTCGAGTTCCTCAACGCGGTTGCCCGTGAAGCCGACTGCGGCATTCATTTGGATGTGAACAATATTTACGTCAACGCTGTCAATCACGGCCTGTTGTCGCCTGAAGCCTTTTTAGAAAATGTGGATGCAGAGCGCGTGTGCTATATCCATATTGCCGGGCATGACGTGGAAACGCCCGAATTGTTGATTGATACCCACGGCGCCGCGGTTTTACCGACTGTTTGGGACTTGCTCGAACTCGCCTACACCAAGCTTCCCACCATCCCTCCCACACTGTTGGAACGCGATTTCAATTTCCCGCCTTTTGCCGAACTCGAAGCCGAAGTCGCCAAAATCGCCGACTATCAAACGCGTGCCGGAAAGGAATACCGCCGTGCAGCCTGAAACCTCCGCCCAATACCAGCACCGTTTCGCCCAAGCCATACGCGGGGGGCGAAGCCGCAGACGGCCTGCCGCAAGACCGCCTGAACGTCTATATCCGCCTGATACGCAACAATATCCACAGCTTTATCGACCGCTGTTATACCGAAACGCTGCAATACTTTGACAGCGAAGAATGGGGCCGTCTGAAAGAAGGTTTCGTCCGCGACGCGCGCGCCCAAACGCCCTATTTTCAAGAAATCCCCGGCGAGTTCCTACAATATTGCCAAAGCTTGCCGCTTTCAGACGGCATTTTGGCACTGATGGATTTTGAATATACCCAATTGCTGGCAGAAGTTGCACAAATTCCGGATATTCCCGACATTCATTATTCAAATCACAGCAAATACACCCCTCCCCTGCGGCCTTTTATCCGGCAATATCGATATGATGTTACCGATGATTTGCAGGAAGCGGAAACAGCCTTGTTAATATGGCGAAACGCCGAAGATGATGTGATGTACCAAACATTGGACGGCTTCGATATGATGCTGCTGGAAATAATGGGTTCCTCCGCGCTTTCGTTTGACACCCTTACCCATACCCTTGTCGAATTTATGCCCGAAGCCGATAATTGGAAAAAAATATTTTGCTTGGGAAATGGTCAGGCTGGATTGAACAAAGAATTATCATCCCTCCCCGTCCGCCATATCCGAAAAATATGGAAGGCAATTCCTCTGGCCAAAACCATCTATCCGCATAAAATTACCTTACTCCCTGATACTATGCCGCTACCCGACCTGACCGATGCCGAATTAATGGAGTCGCGCAAACTGCTTCTGCATTTTGCGCGGCTTCAATTGCCCGACCATCCTGATTTGGCTGAAGATTTAGTACAGGAAACATTGCTGTCCGCATACAGCGCAGGCGACAGTTTTCAAGGCAGGGCGCTTGTCAACAGCTGGCTTTTTGCCATATTGAAAAACAAAATTATTGACGCATTACGTCAAATCGGGAGACAAAGGAAAGTCTTTACCGCACTGGATGACGAGCTGCTGGATGAAGCATTTGAAAGCCATTTTTCCCAAAACGGGCATTGGACGCCGGAAGGACAGCCGCAACATTGGAACACTCCGGAAAAATCATTAAATAACAACGAATTTCAAAAAAATTCTGCAAAGCTGCCTATACAACCTGCCTGAAAACACCGCACGGGTATTCACCCTGAAAGAAATACTCGGTTTTTTTCATCCAACGAAATACAACAAATGTGCGGTATCAGTACAGCCAACTACCACACCATTATGCACCGCGCCCGAGAATCATTGCGCCAATGCTTACAAATTAAATGGTTCAACCAAGAAAACCCGAAGTAAACGTTATGAAAAAAATGCCGCGATATTGCCCTGCTTCTTTTCCAAACATCAGGAACGGGAAACCACTCCGGGCGAGAAGATTTCCAATATATGCACCTGCTGTTCTGCCCGCATTGCCGGGAATATAAAAGACAGCTTCAAACCATCAAAAATATCACTGGCAAAAACAACCAGAACTTCAAAATAAATGCCGTCTGAAAGGGCTTCAGACGGCATAAGCTGACGGAAACAAATCAAACCGATTTACTGTTATCGGCAGTTCATCCATAATACACACTTCAAAAAGCAGCATATTCCTCCATACGGAATATATAAATACGCAAAACACGAAGGCTGCATCAATTTGCTATATTTACTCTCATTTCACAGACGGCATTATCCCTCCCTGCACAACCCGTTCCTTTCTGAATGAGTGGATTTCAATGATTAAGGAAACCTTAATGCGCCCAATCTTCCTATCTTTCGTTTTACTCCCCTATATTGCTAACCGCCTGCAGCACACCGGACAAGTCTGCCCGATGGGAAAAATATCGGCACGATCTCAAACGGCAATATCCATACATATATCAATAAAGACAGCGTGAGAAAAACGGAAATCTGATGATTTTTCCAAGATAAAAAAAGTTGTGACCAATCTAAAAACAAGAACGTTTTGCCAACACTCCCCGCATACAAGACTGCCATTGCCGAGTGGAAATCCACTGCAACAACAAAAACATACCGCTTAAGTTCGCTACAGTTGTTTGATACAAAAACACGGAAATTTCACACAAAGCTACACAGCCTCTTCCCTCCGCCCGATGAGCATCCTGTCCGGGACATTAACTGAAAAACAATATGAAACCGTATGCGGGAAAAACTCTGATTACAACTTATACACAAACTTATCCATAAGTCTTTATTATAAAAATGCCGTCTGAAATACTGAAATATCAGCATTTCAGACGGCATTTTACCATTTCCCCGAAAAAGTTACTCCCCAAAGTTATCCACATTATTTTTAAACCGGCTTTCATCCGAAATATAAACCTGCTATATAATTTCACTATCCAAACGTAAATTGTTCCATTGATACACAAAACTGCTTGCCCCCATAATTTTGATAAAGCATTTCTTACATTCTCGGATCCGTCCCGTAACCAACACAGTCTCTAAAAAATAATCGCTTGTTTTGACACCGATACACTCATACAAATACAGAAACTCAAGAAAATAACCTTGTGTATTGACCATCTCAAGCAATTCAGAAAAAAATCAAGAAATTTTCTGACCGTAAACAAACGTTTCCCTAAAAAGACGATGTCTTCAAAAATATAGTGGATTAAATTTAAATCAGGACAAGGCAACGAAGCCGCAGACAGTACAAAAATAGTACGGCAAGGCGAGGCAACGCCGTACTGGTTTAAATTTAATCCACTATATCAACCAAATAATCGTCTTCAGCGTTTCCATTTTCATGGGTTAAAAACAACACGGGAAAAATCTGTTTTCAGATGCTTGCCCGCTTGATTGTTTGGATTGTTGTTCAGAACGATAAAAACCGTCCTCAAAATCAAAGCAGACGTTGTGTCCTTCTACCTTTATCACTGTGCAATAACAATCATGTAGAGAAATACCATCCGAAAAATCTTTGTGTATGCAAAAAGTTTTCATTCAAGTACCCATATCTAACGCAAACGTTTACCTGTTTCCCCGTCGATAATCTGACTCGGCGATTTCTGCCTGCCGATTCTCCCACCAACAATCCACACATCGCGTCCAAATTGCCTTCTGACTTCCCTCTCCGTCCGACACGCGCGTTTGCCTGCGCGATTGCACGAAGTTGAGACCAAAGGCGTTTGCAAAGCCTGACACAAGCGGCGCGCACCTACATGGGCGGGAACCCTGACCGCCAACTTGCTGCGCTGTTTCCCGCGTAACTCAGGTAATACGCAGGATTTGGCAGATAATAGGAACGTTTTAGGGGCGGGCCATTCTTTTCTAAGCATAGCCTGAAGATTTTCAGACGGCATTTGAAGTAAAGGCTGCAACTGTTCAAATTGATTCCCGATAACAATCATACCCTTGTGTTGCGGCCTTTTTTTCAAATGCGCCAACTTACCGAGTGCTTTGGCTAATGTCGGAAGACACCCCAAGCCATAACAAGATTCGGTCGGATAAGCGACCAAACCGCCTTTTTTCAAATAAACGCTTAACTTACGTTGCGCTGATGCAGCGATAATTCTCGGAAATAACATAATATAAAATGCCGTCTGAAGCATATCAGTCATACTTGGCTTCAGACGGCATCATCCTCTTTCTAATTAACGGTTAATCGCTTTATCGGCAATGTCTTTACGGTATTGCATCCCGTCGAAGCTGATTTTTTCCAACGCGCCATATGCCTTGGCTTTCGCTTGCGTCACATCGTCACCCAATCCCTACAACACACAATACGCGGCCGCCGTTGGTCAATACGTCGCCTTTCCCGTTTGCCGTTGTGCCAGCATGGAATACTTTGCCGATTTGGTTGGCAGCATCCAGACCGGAAATAACATCGCCTTTTTTAGGCGTTTCGGGATAATTTTGTGCCGCCAGCACTACACCTACGGCAGTTTGCGGGTTCCATTCTGCGGTTACGTTATCGAGTTTGCCGTCTATTGCCGCTTCAACCAAATCCGATAAGTCGCTGTTCAGACGGCTCATAATCGGCTGGGTTTCGGGATCGCCGAAACGGCAGTTAAACTCAATCGTATAGGGTGCGCCGTTTTTATCAATCATCAAAGCCTGCGTACAGGAAGCCGGTAAACTCATGTCCTTCCGCTTTCATACCCGCTACAGTCGGCAAAAATAATCTCGTTCATCGCGCGCTCGTACACAGCAGACGTTACCACAGGCGCGGGGCTGTACGCACCCATACCGCCCGTATTCGGGCCTTTGTCGCCATCTAAAAGACGCTTGTGATCTTGGCTGGTCGCCATAGGCAATACATGATTGCCATCAACCATAACGATAAAGCTCGCTTCTTCGCCTTGCAGAAAATCTTCAATCACAACACGTGCGCCGGCATTGCCCATTTTGTTGCCCAGCAGCATATCGTCAATCGCAGCATGCGCTTCATCCAAAAGTCATCGCCACAATCACGCCTTTACCTGCCGCCAAACCATCGGCTTTTGATAACGATAGGCGCACCTTTCTGATTGACGTAATCGTGTGCAGCATCGGCATTTTCAAAGGTTTGGTATTGCGCGGTCGGATATTGTATTTCGCCATAAATGCTTTGGCGAAATCTTTTAGAACTTTCCAACTGCGCTGCATATTGTGTCGGACCAAATATTTTTAGCCCCGCGGCACGAAAAATCATCCACAATACCCTGCCGCCAAAGGTGCTTCAGGGCCAACGACGGTAAAAGTAATATTTTCTTTACGACAGAATTCGATCAAATCCTGATGCGCAGTCAAGGCGATGTTTTGCAGCTTGGGTTCAATCGCCGTACCGGCATTACCGGGCGCAACAAATACTGTTTCCACTTTGGGCGACTGCGCCAATTTCCAAGCCAATGCGTGTTCGCGACCGCCATTACCGATAACCAGCAGTTTCATGCCATCTCCTTGACAAATATATACTTTTAACAAAAACTCGACATAAAGGGACTTTTGTCCCGTTTGAATAAATTTTTAGTGGAATCAAACAAAGACCACTTCATTCCACTATGCCAATCTATTTAACTTATCCACAAATTAAAAAAGGACAAGCAACCATGCAAAAACGTATTGATGAAATCCAAAGCAAATACCGCGAATGGTGTCATCTACTACCGCAATTAGAAAAAGACTTCCAGCGTTGGAAACATGCCGTCGCTTTGATTCGCGATATGGACAATTTCTATACCCACGAGTATCAGGTGTGCCATCAGGCTATTGAAGACGGGATAGAACTGGATTTGCGTACGGAAGGCGAATACAGCATTATGAGTGAAGATGCGTTATGGAACGCGCTGGGCGAATTCCATCAATTGGCTTGACTATATTTGCGCTCCAGCGTCGATGCCTTAGACAGATATACGCAAGAAGATTAATAAGCAAAGATGTCGTCTAAAAACCCTAAGATATGGATTTTCAGACGACCTTTTTCATTCAAAAGGCTTTTTCCGTATCTACTTCAATCTGCCGTGTATTCTTCCAAGCTGCAACACAGGCCTCATAATTTGCCAACGATAAACTTACCGTCAATCGGCAATCCAACTGTAAATCCTGCTCCAATATATCCGCCTGATATTGTTTGGCAATTCGTATTGCTTCGTTCAAAAACGGATACTCACATTTCAACCAAACAGTTTTTTCAATATTCTTTTCAACCACTTCCGCAATAACCAATACCTGGGCCGTTGCCTCTTTATACGCATGTATCAGACCGGGGAACGCCCAATAAAAGTACCACCGAAATAGCGGACGACCACGACCAAAAACATCGGTAACACCCACCGAATCAATCTGCCCCAAAATCGGCCGACCCGCACTTCCTGATGGCTCTCCATCATCATTGGCACGAAATTGCATACCATCCACACCCAAACGATAAGCATAGCACCAGTGTCGTGCTTTATGATGCTCTTCCTTTAACGGATCGAGGTATTTTTTCACATCAGCCAATATCCGAATCGGATAGGCAAATGCAATAAAACGGCTGCCTTTATCTTTAAACTCAGCCTGCGTCGGGGATGTAATGGTTTTATAAGTCGTAATCATGCTGAAATGTTTTCAGACGACCTCATTAATAACAAGGTCGTCTGAAAGTTTCACGTGAAACATCAATTTTTCAATACTTCTGTTAATTGTGGAACGATTTCAAATAAATCGCCAACCAATCCGTAATCGGCTACATTGAAAATCGGCGCATCAGCATCTTTATTGATTGCAACAATCACCTTACTGTCTTGCATACCGGCAACGTGTTGAATCGCACCTGAAATACCGATTGCAAAAATAGAGCTGCGGCGCAACCACTTTTACCGGTTTGTCCGACTTGAGCATCGTTTGGCGCATATTCGGCATCAACCGCCGCACGGGATGCACCGATTGCCGCACCTAAAACATCCGCCAACGGTGTCAGCACTTCATTGAATTTTTCCGCACTACCCAACGCACGACCACCGGAAACAATCACTTTTGCCTGAGTCAGTTCAGGACGATCGGAATGAGAAAGCTTGCGGTTCACAAAAACGGCTCAGGTTTTGAGCAGGGATTGCTTCAACATTAACTGCCTCGGCATGACCACCTTGTGCAGGAGCTGCATCAAAAGCCGTCGCACGGAAGGTCAGCACCATTTTTTTCCGAATCAGCTTGCACGGTTTCAAATGCATTACCCGCATAAATCGGGCGTACAAAAGTCGTGTCATCCACAATCTCGGTCAAATCAGAAATTTGCGGTACGTCTAATAAGGCGGCTACGCGAGGCAGAAGGTTTTTACCGAATGTGGTTGCCGTTGCTGCAATATAGCGGTAATCCGCTGCCAATTTGACAACCAACGGAGCCAGTTCTTCAGCCAAACCTTCAGCATAATGGGCGGCATCCACTACCAATACCTTATCCACACCCGCTACTTGTTTCGCAGATTCCACGACGGCAGATGCACTATTTCCAGCAACCAATAAATCGACTTTACCCAGTTTGGCAGCAGCGGTAACAGCATGCAAAGTAGCAGGATTCAACTGTTTGTTGTCGTGTTCGGCAATAATCAATACGCTCATTTCAGTCTCCTCAAATCACTTTGGCTTCGTTTTTTTCAATTTTTTTCAACCAATTCGGCAACGCTTGCCACTTTTTACACCTGCCTGACGCGCTTTAGGTTCGGCAAATTTCACCGTTTTCAGACGAGGGGTAATATCGGCAACTAAATCGGCAGGAGTCAGTTTTTCCAAAGGTTTTTTTCTTTGCCGCCATAATATTGGGGAGTTTGACAAAGCGCGGTTCGTTCAGACGCAAATCTGCGCTGATGACTGCAGGCAGTTTCAACGCAATCGTTTCTTCGCCGCCATCGATTTCGCGCACAATCTGCACTTCGTCGCCTTCAATTTGTACTTTTGAAGCAAACGTACCTTTGCGCCGCATTCAGCAAAGCTGCCAGCATTTGCGCCACTTGGTTGGCATCATCATCAATCGCTTGTTTGCCCAAAAAGAAAAATTTGCGGATTTTCTTTGTCTGCAACGGCTTTTCAGCAGCTTGGCAACAGCCAGCGGCTCCAATTTTTGCATCGGTTTCAACATGAATTGCACGGTCGGCACCCATTGCCAAAGCGGTACGCAACGTTTCTTCGCATTTCTTCTCGCCTAAAGAAACCGCTACGATTTCGCTTACTTTTTCCGGCTTCTTTCAAACGGACAGCTTCTTCCACAGCAATTTCGTCAAACGGATTCATCGACATTTTTGACATTACCGATATCTACATCCGAACCATCGGCTTTTACACGAACTTTGACGTTATAGTCTACTACGCGCTTTACCGCGACTAGTGCTTTCATTGAATTCTCCCAAAAAGAACGTTGCTTTCCATCCGGCGAAACCAAACCTTCTTCCCTATAAAAACCAAATCCGTTTTTCCTTAAAAACCGGATTTATTTAAAAAAATCTTCCGGATAATACTTGCCGATTATACCATTTTTTTAAAGCATTTACTCAGTCCAGTAGGTAGACATTTCCACACCCGATAAATTAGAAACATCATCCCGCCATTTCAGTTTCAGACGGCATCCGAACCTCATCAGCAGCCACACAATCCATCAAAGTTTGATAAACTAAATCTGCAGTTGAAATCTGCCCGATATTGCCCAAATTTTTTTGCAATTGGCGAAACCTGAACGCCTGTTTTAATCGGATCGGTATCGGTATAAATACCGACCACGGGTTTTTCCAAGGCATTTGCCAAATGCAGCAAAACCGGTATCCACGCCAACAATTCCGACCGCATGTTTCAGCAGATACGCTGCCTGCAATAAATTCATTTTATCGCACACAATAGCAAACGGCAGTCCGTCTGCAATCTGTTCGGCACGCGTTTTTTTCAGCTTCACTTCCCCAAGGCAGGTAAATATTGCATTGCTGTTCTTCATTCAACTTTTTGTAGCAACGCCCGCCAGTTTTCCTCAGGCCATAATTTACTGTCTCGGCTAGTCGCGTGCAAAGCCGCATAATACGGCTGCTCTAAATTTTTCAGACGACCTGTCTCAGGAACGGTCAAACCAAATACCTGCGTTTCAGGCATCGCATACCCAAATACTTGGGCAAACAGCTCCGGTTGCGCCAAACGGCATTTTTCCCTTCGGTACAGCGTATGTTTTCTCATACGCAACCGCAGCCAGTCCCTCACGCGCGCTATTTTTTTATCCAAACCATAAATAGGGGATTTTGCCATTTTGGGAGAAACACGCGCTTTTAATCAGACCTTGACTATCCAATACAAAATCAAATGCTTCCTGCCGCAAAGTCTGTTTCAGACGACCTATTTCCTGCCAAGTTTCTGCTTGAAAAAGATGTTTACGCCATTGCCGCCATTTCATCACATGGATTTTTCACAAACGGATGCAGGCGCGCAATATCCGCAAATCCGGTTTCACACAACCAATGCAATTCCACATCAGGGCATTGTCGCGCCAAATCCTCGATTGCGGGCAAAGTGTGAATTAAATCGCCCATACTGGACAAGCGGACAAGCAAAATTTTCATATTCTAAGAAGTATGTTTCACGTGAAACAATTATAAATTATTGATTATTAATATACTTTTTAATTTCTTTAGCGTTTTTAAGATTATTGCACCGGCAGAACACATTTCCTGCCATGCGGTTTCAATCGTATCCGGCGCAATACCCCGACAAGCCGCTTCATTGACGATAACCTGCCAACGACCACCTTTGAGCAACTGCAAAACCGTTGTTTTAACACAATAATCCGTAGCCAAGCCACCGACAATGACCATATCCGTATTTTGACAACGCAGCCACTCAATCAATCCAGTGCTCAGTTTTTTTCCTCAATATCGTGAAAACACGCGCCGTAAGGATGCAATTCAGGATCAACGCCTTTCCAAACGCAATAATCGTATTCTTTGGCAGAAGGCAGCCCGTCCAACAATTCATAGCCGCGCGTACCGACCATTGCATGAGCCACCCAAGTCAAATCCGCATCAGGCAAACCTGTCGGCTTCAACATATCAACAGAGTTATCCACAAGCCATTTCGCTGCCGCATGATGCGCATCTTTCGTCATCACACGCAAATCCGCCAAAAGCAGCTTGGGCATTCAACTCTTCGACAATCAAATGCCCCTCGTTTACAGGCAGCTCGTCAGGACACAAGGGCGTAAAAAGTTTTTTTGTGCATCAACATCAATGGAAACAATCATCTCATCATTTCAACACAATTAAAATGCCCTGTATTATAACAAATTACTGCCCACAAGCGGTAAAACCGACTGTGATAAGATAGCGTTTTTCCGAAAAACTTATCCACAACCCTCATGACTTACACCATCACCCCCATCGGCACCGCCCGCTCGCCCTACAAACAGAAATTCGGCGTCGCCCGTCAGCCCGGTTTAGTCTCCGCCGCAGAAGTCTGCATAGAGCTGAATCCTGAATTTACCACAGACAGCGTACGCGGACTGAAACACTTCGATTATGTGTGGATAAGTTTTATTTTTCACGGCGTTTTGGATGAAGGCTGGGCGCAAATGGTGCGTCCGCCACGGCTCGGCGGCAAACAAAAAAATGGGCGTATTCGCCACGCGCAGCCCCCATCGCCCCAATCATCTCGGACTATCGCTCTTAAAACTCGAACGTATCGAAACCGGTAAACCCGTCCGCCTTTATTGCAGCGGCGCAGACCTACTGGACGGCACACCGATTATCGACATTAAACCCTATATCCCCTTTGTCGAATCCAAACCCGATGCATCATCCGGCTTCGTCAGCGGCAAACCCGAAGAACTTGAAGTCGTATGGCTGGAAAAACATCGGCGCGGAAAAATTTATCTGAAAGCACCCAAAACCTAATCAGCCAAAGCATTGCCCAAGACCCGCGCCCCGCTTATCAGAATATTCCCGAACGGATTTATGTGATGAATATTGCGGATTACGAAGTTAGGTTTCAGATAGAGGGAAACCGCGCGACGGTTATTGAGATAAGCTTTGTTTAAATTTAATTATTTTATTATTTGATTCTATTAAAAACATGCCGTCTGAAAATTTCAGACGGCATGTTTTCTTTACCTATAGACTGTTTTTTTCAAATCCTAATTCAGGATAAATATTCAAAAAAACAAGGACGATTTTTTTCAGATGTAAGACATTTCATTATCGTACAGCTACAGTTTTCAGTAATTTCAACTTTTTAATCAATGTAAATATTAATGAAAATACAACTGAAAACAGCAGCTAATAATTAAGGTATTGCGATATTTGCAGATTGAGTTTCGCATTTCTAATTAGTTTTATTCAAATTTGCTGATTTTTGTTTAAACAAACTTCTAAAAACAAATTTAAATTTTTTTAATGATGATTTTGATGATTGCTGTCAGAAGCGGGTATAAGTTATAAATCTTCAAATTTTTCATAATCTTCTAAAAAAATAATATTGGGTTTAACACCTACCATCCTAATAGAATATAAGTGGATAAAATTTATATAATTTCTTTTTGTGGATAACTTTAATATTTCCTCTTTATTTCCACAAATTATCAACAAAAATTTCTGTTATTCATATGCCGTCTGAAGCATCTCCTTTTTGCTACAATAATACTGTTTTGTAAATTTATAAGTCTCATTATGTCCAAATCCACCGTTTCCCCTGATGATGCAGCAGTATCTCGCCATCAAATCGCAGCACGCCGACAAGTTGGTGTTTTTACCGCATGGGCGACTTTTACGAGTTGTTTTTTTGGATGACGCGGTGGAAGCGGCGAAGTTGTTGGATATCACTCTAACCACGCGCGGGCAGATGGACGGCGTGCCGATTAAGATGGCGGGCGTGCCGTTTCACGCAGCGGAGCAGTATCTGGCACGGCTGGTAAAGATGGGCAAAAAGCGTGGCGGTGTGCGAGCAGGTGGGCGAAAGTCGGCGCGGGCAAAGGGCCGGTGGAGCGCAAAGTCGTGCGCATCGTTACGCCCGGCACGCTGACCGACGCGGCGTTTTTGGAAGACAAGGAAAACCAACCGCATCGCGGCGGTGAACGCGGATAAAAACACGTCGCCATTGCGTGGGCATCTTTGCAAAGCGGCGAATTCAAAACCAAGCTGACGACGGCGGACAAACTCGCTGACGAGCTGGCGCGTTTGCAGGCGGCGGAAATCCTGTTGCCCGAAGGCAAAAGCCTGCCTGAGGGTTTTCAGGCAACCTCCTCCAACATCACACGCCTGAACTCGTGGCAGTTTGCCGCCGACGCGGGCGCGAAATTGTTGACCGAATATTTCGGCTGCCAAGACCTGCATGGCTTCGGTTTTGACAGCAAGGAACACGAAGCTGCCGTCGGTGCGGCGGGCGCGCTGCTGAACTATATCCGCCTAACGCAAAACCTGATGCCGCAACACCTCGACGGCATTTCGCTCGAAACCGACAGCCAATATATCGGCATGGACGCTGCCACGCGCCGCAATCTCGAAATCACGCAAACCCTCTCCGGCAAAAAATCGCCGACCCTGTTTTCCATACTCGACGGCTGCGCCACCCACATGGGTAGCCGCCTCTTGGCACCTGGCTGCACCACCCCCTGCGCAGCCGCGCCCACATCCGCGCCCGTCAAGAAGCTGTTGCCGCGTTGGGTTCTCAATACGAAACCTTGCAAGGCCGTCTGAAAAAAACATCGCAGACATCGAACGCATCGCCGCCCGCATCGCCGTCGGCAACGCCCGCCCGCGCGACCTCGCCGCCCTGCGCGACAGCCTGTTTGCCCTGTCCGAAATCGAATTGTCCGCCGAGGGCAGTAGTCTCTTAGAAACCCTCAAAGCCGTTTTCCCCGAAACCCTGCCCGTTGCCGAAACCCTCAAAGCCGCCGTAATGCCCGAACCCGCCGTCTGGCTCAAAGATGGAGGCGTTATCAACCAAGGCTATTGTGCAGAACTCGACGAATTGCGCCACATCCAAAAACCACGGCGACGAATTCCTGCTCGAGCTTGAAGCGCGTGAACGCGAACGCACCGGTCTCTCCACCCTTAAAGTCGAGTTCAACCGCGTCCACGGCTTCTACATCGAGCTATCCAAAGTCCAAGCCGAACAAGCGCCTGCCGACTACCAACGCCGCCAGACCCTGAAAAACGCCGAACGCTTCATCACCCCCGAACTCAAAACCTTCGAAGACAAAGTGCTGACTGCTCAAGAGCAAGCCCTCGCCTTAGAAAAAAACAACTCTTTGACGGCGTATTGAAAAACCTTCAGACGGCATTGCCACAGCTTCAAAAAGCCGCCAAAGCCGCCGCCGCGCTGGACGTACTTTCCACCTTCGCCGCCACCGCTGCCGAACGCGGCTTCGTCTGCCCCGAGTTTGCCGACTACCCCGTCATCCATATCGAAAACGGCCGCCATCCCGTCGTCGAGCAACAAGTGCGCCACTTCACCGCCAACCACACCCGCCTCGACCACAAACACCGCCTTATGCTTTTAACCGGCCCCAACATGGGCGGAAAAATCCACCTACATGCGCCAAGTCGCGCTGATTGTTTTATTGGCACACACCGGCAGCTTCGTGCCTGCCGACTCTGCCCAAATCGGCCCCATTGACCAAATCTTCACCCGCATCGGCGCATCGGATGATTTAGCTCCAACCGCTCTACCTTCATGGTCGAAATGAGCGAAACCGCCTACATCCTGCATCACGCCACCGAACAAAGCCTTGTTTTAATGGACGAAGTCGGACGTGGCACTTCCACCTTCGACGGCCTCGCCCTCGCGCACGCCATCGCCGAACACCTGCTGCAAAAACAAATCCTTCAGCCTCTTTGCCACCCACTATTTCGAACTGACCAAACTGCCCGAAGCCCACGCTACGGCGGTCAATATGCACCTCTCTGCACTCGAACAAGGACAAGATATCGTCTTCCTCCACCACATCGAACCCGGCCCCGCCAGCAAAAGCTACGGCATCGCCGTCGCCAAACTCGCCGGCCTGCCCAACCGCGCCCTCAAAGCCGCCCAAAAACATCTGAACGAGTTTGAAGCCCAAGCTGCCAACGCACAACCGCAGCTCAATATTTTCAACCTCATACCATCCGAACAAGATGAATCAGACGGCAACCAACCGTCAGAAAAAATATGAGGACGCAGCTCCCCGAAGGGTTTTGACGAAAGCCCTAAACCTCCTCAATCCCGACAGTCTGACCCCATTGGAAGCCCTGTCCGAACTGTACCGTTTAAAGGAGTTATCCCTGACAGTCATCCTAAAATTTGTTTTGACAGGCTTTGTCTCCTTTTACCCGATTCAAAGCACATAGAAAAATGCCGTCTGAACCTTTCAGACGGCATTTGACAACTTTTTTCCTATATCTTCTCCACATCCAACATCATAAGCGTTACCCATTCCCCATTGTATAGTGGATTAACAAAAAAATCAGGACAAGGCGACGAAGCCGCAGACAGTACAGATAGTACGGCAAGGCGAGGCAACGCTGTACTGGTTTAAATTTAATCCACTATAAAAATGCCGTCTGACGGCTATCCAGCCAAATGACCGATAAAAGGCTTGCGCATCAGGCATGTAAAGATACAACTGCCGTATGCCTCAATAAGCGCGCAGCCTCTATGCAATGCGCAACCAAGTATCTGCCCACACCTTTTTCCACGGTGCTCGGAAAGCACAAAGGCATCGCCCAACCAATATTCATATTGCAGGAACGCAGCAATATCATGCCGTTTGAGTGCCGCCGAACCCAGCAGTACATGAGAACGACCGATAGCAGCAAAAGCCAGTGGCAAATTATCGTCCTCAAGCACTCGTGATAATAGCTGCGGATTTTATCCACAGACGACTAAGGGGCAAAAATCATGCCATTCTTCAAACAAAGCCTAAGCCAGATTGTCAATATGCCGCACCTCTAAACGCACAATGGAAACAACATCATTCTTGCTCAGGCCGCCGTATTTTCTTTCCTCAAAATCAGAATGCATCGGTTAATTTCCCGCCGCTTTCGTCCCTCCTGCACCATAAACCGCATTCCAAGCATTGTCCAAGCGCAGTCCCGCCTGTCTCAACTCTTCCTCCTGCCGCGCTTTCATCGCCATCGCATTGGGAATTTCCGCTTCCAAACGGGTAATATCCGCCTGTACCGCCTGCAACCGTCTGCGCGCATCTTCCAAATCCGACTGCATCCCGATAATTTTTTTCCATCAAGATTGTTTTGTTTTTTTGCAATAAGGCACGGTAACCGGATTGGATACTGAGCAAATTGTCTTCAGCATCCCCTGCCCATACACTGGTAGAAAAAAACAACCATCAGAAAAATAAAAATATTTTTCATTTTTTTAACTTCCGTTTAAATGCCGTCTGAAGCCGTACTCCGACATCAGACGACATTGCCCACACCTGTGGATAACTTAAGCGCGGATACGTTTCAACACTTCTTCTTTGCCGATTAATGCCAACACGGCATCGACGCTTGGGGTTTTTCGCCGTGCCGCAGACAGCGAGGCGCAAAGGCATGCCGAGTTTGCCCATTTTAATACCTTCTTCGTCACAGAAGGGTTTGAACAAGTCGTGGATGGCTTCGGCATTCCAGTCTTCCAGCCCTTCGAGGCGTTCGGCGAAGCGCAGCATACGAGCGGCGGCTTCTTCGTCCCAGTGTTTCTGCACGTCTGCTTCGGCAGGGATTTGTTTTTTTGTAGAAATACAGGCATTCGTCTGCCAAGGCGTTCAAATCTTGGGCGCGGTCTTTGACCAGTGCCAACACGTCTTCCAACGCAGGTTTTTTTCGGTTTCATGAATATCGCGCAGAGCGAGACGCGGTTTGACGAGTTCGGCGAGTTTGCCGTTGGGCGTGATTTTTGATGTGTTCGCTGTTGATCCAATAGAGCTTTTTTTCAAATCCATACGGCTTGGAGACGGGGAAACGTCTTTCAAATCAAACCATTCGATGAATTGTTCCATCGTGAAGAATTCATCGTCGCCGTGCGCCCAGCCCAAACGCGCCAAATAGTTGAGCATGGCTTCGGGCAGGATGCCCATCGCGCCGAAATCGGTGATGGCGACGGTATCGCCGCTGCGTTTGGAGATTTTTACCTTGTTCGTTGAGAATCATGGGCAGGGTGGCCGTATTCGGGCAGGTTTGCGCCGATGGCTTTTTAAGATGTTGATTTGTTTCGGCGTGTTGTTCACATGGTCATCACCGCGGATAACGTGGGTAACGCCCATATCATAGTCGTCCACGACAACGCAGAAGTTGTAGGTCGGCGTGCCGTCGGCGCGGGCGATAATCAGGTCGTCGAGTGCTTCGTTGGGGATGGAGATTTCGCCTTTGACCAAGTCCGTCCATTTAGTCACGCCGTCCAAAGGCGTTTTTGAAACGGACAACGGGTTGTACGTCGGACGGGATTTCGGGCAGGGTTTTGCCTTCTTCCGGACGCCAACGACGGTCGTAAGTCGCCGTGCCTTCTTTTTTTCGGCTTTCTCGCGCATCGCTTCCAATTCTTCTTTGCTGCAATAGCAGTAGTAGGCATCGCCTTTTGCCAAGAGTTCGGCGATGACTTCTTTATAGCGTTCGAAGCGGCGGGTTTGGTACACCACGTTGTCGGCGTTATCGTAATCGAGACCGACCCATTTCATGCCATCAAGGATGATGTTGACGGATTCGGCAGTAGAGCGTGCCAAGTCGGTGTCTTCAATACGCACAGGAATTCGCCTTTGTGATGACGGGCAAACGCCCATGAAAAACAAGGCGGTGCGAACGCCGCCGATGTGCAGGTAGCCGGTTGGGGCTGAGGGGCGAAACGGGTTTTGACGGTCATGATGGCTCCAGAATCTTTTAAAAACGGCTTATTTTTACTGTTTTTACCGTGCTTAAGATTAAAAATGCCGTCTGAAGCTTACTTGCGGATTAAGTTTCAGACGGCATTTCTTTGTTTTCAACCAAACAGCCAATTGAAAAAAACGCCTCCCCATTTTTTTCCAAACGGTAAAGGGTGAGGGCATATCCTTCATGAAGGATAAAATTTTTCTTTCCGCTCGCGGTATCAAAACGTGTCGTCGGCGTGGCGGAAACATAAACCCGAACCCCAAAAATCCTCGGCCATTTCCGCAGCACGGGCCAAGTGATAGGGATCGCTGACAATTACCACGCTGGAAATACCGTTGGCCTGTAAAAATCGGACGGATGTTGTTCAGATTTTCTAGGTATTGCGCGACGTGTTCTCAAATAAGATATTGTGCGCCGGAACACCTTGTTTGAGCGCGTACCGCCGCCCGACTTCGGCCTCCGTCATGTAACCCTTTTTACTTCTGCCGCCGGTAAAAATAATTTTACCGACCCCTGTGCCCCTGATAAAGCGCGATGGCATGGTTGATGCGTTCCCGAAAAACAGGGGACGGGCGTTTGTCCCATGCGGCAGCTCCCAAAACCAATGCGGCATCCGCACGGGTACCAGTGGGTAAAACTCCTTCATTCAGCCGATACACCGTCCAAACGGATGAGGCAAACAACGAGGCAAACAAAAAACCAAAAGCAAAAAACCGCCGAGCAGGTAATAGCGCAACCCTTCACGGCTGCGAAACAGCCGTTTTTTTCACAATATCGCTTCAATATTTTTCCAAAGGCCTTCCGATGGCAGCCTTACCGTTCGCCAAAAACAATCGGGCGTTCCAGTAAAGCGGGGTGTTCAACAATCGCCTGCAGCAGCGCATCGTTATCCAAATCCGGATTATCCAAACCCAAATCCCGATACAAATCATCCTTGACGCGCATCATCCCGCGCGCCGATGCCAAGCCCAATTTGTTAAAAATATCCCGTAATGCAGGCAAATCAGGTGGGTTATCCAAATACCCGACCACATCGGCCGATATCCCACGTTCCTCCAAAAGTGATAAGGCGGCACGCGATTTGCTGCAACGCGGATTGTGGAAAATTTTGATTTCAGACATGACATTTCCTTACTTCTCGACAATCCCCTTATTATCGGCTTACGCAGGATTTTACTCAATATCTCCCTTCGAACCATAGACAGCCGTACCAAACGGTTTACAATACCCCAATCCATATACGGAGGACAAAAAAATGAAACACTTACCGCTTGCCGCAATCGCACTTGCCGGCGTACTGGTTTCCCATACCGCATCGGCAGACGAGCTTGCCGGCTGAAAGACAATGCCGCGCAAAAGCCCTGCAATCGCTCAAAGCCCCCGTCCGCATCGTCAACCTTTGGGCAACTTGGTGCGGCCCGTGCCGCAAAGAGATGCCGGTTATGTCCAAATGGTACAAAGCCCAGAAAAAAGGCAGCGTCGATATGGTCGGTATCGCGCTCGACACATCCGACAATATCGGTAACTTCCTCAAGCAGACCCCGGTCAGCTATCCAGTTTGGCGTTACACTGGGGCGAACAGCCGAAACTTTATGAAATCCTATGGAAACACTGTCGGCGTATTACCCTTTACCGTCGTCGAAGCCCCGAAATGCGGATACAAGCAGACCATTACCGGGGAAGTAAACGAAAAAAAGCCTGACGGAAGCCGTCAAACTCGCCCATTCAAAAATGCCGTTAAACGCCGGATGCCGTCTGAAGCCGCTTCAGACGGCATTTTTTTCCCGCCCGGACTTCAGTATCCGCCAAACTTATCCACTATCTAAAAACGAACGGAATCTTTATAATCTCCGTTACTTACTTATTGTTCAGACAGCATACCGCGAACACCTCATCTTCAGGCAAACAACCTGATACGGTATGCCCTTCTATAGGAACTCCCATGATCCGTTTCTGAACAAGTTTCCAAAAACCTATCCTGGCGGTTTTGAAGCCCTGAAAAAACGTCAGCTTCCAAATCAACAAAGGCGAGATGATTTTTATCGCAGGACACCCGGTTCAGGCAAAATCCACCGTCCTCAAGCTGATTTCGGGCATTACCAAACCAAGCAGGGGCAAAGTCCACTTCAACAACCAAGACCTCGGCACACTGACCGACAACCAAATCGGCTTTTATGCGCCAACATATCGGCATCGTGTTTCCAAGACCACAAAAATCCTCTACGACCGCAACGTCCTGCAAAAACGTCATCCTCCCGCTGAGGATTATCGGTTATCCGCCGCGCAAAGCCGAAGAACGTGCCCGCATCGCCATTGAAAAAGTCGGCTTGAAAGGGCGAGAATTGGACGATCCCGTAACCCTCTCGGGCGGTGAACAACAACGCTTGTGCATTGCCCGCGCCGTCGTTCATCAGCCTCAGCCTGCTGATTGCCGACGAACCCTCAGCCAACCTCGACCGCGCCTACGCGCTCGACATCATGGAATTGTTCAAAACCTTCCACGAAGCAGGAACCACCGTCATTGTTGCCGCCCATGACGAAACCCTCATGGCGGACTACGGACACCGCATCCTGCGCCTCTCGAAAGGACGTCTCGCATGAGCATCATTCACTACGTCTCGCTACACGTCGAATCCGCACGCACCGCACTCAAACAACTCATGCGCCAACCTGTCGGCACGATACTGACCCTCCTGATGCTCGCCGTCGCCATGACGCTGCCGCTGTTTATGTATTTGGGCATCCAAAGCGGACAAAGCGTTTTAGGCAAACTCAACGAGTCGCCGCAAATCACAATCTATATGGGAAACCGCTGCCGCACAAAGCGACAGCGATACCGTCCGCAGCCTGCTGACGCGCGACAAACGACTCGACAACATCCGCTTTATCAGCAAAGAAGACGGTTTGGAAGAATTACAGTCCAATCTCGACCAAAATCTGATTTCCATGCTTGACGGCAACCCCCTGCCGGATGTCTTTTATCGTTACCCCCGACCCAGCAACCACTCCCGATCAAATGCAGGCAATCTACCGAGACATTACCAAACTGCCTATGGTCGAATCCGCCAACATGGATACGGAATGGGTACAGACTCTGTACCAAATCAACGAATTCATCCGTAAAATTTTTATGGTTTCTTTCACTGACGCTGGGGATGGCGTTCGTCCTTGTCGCACACAACACCATCCGCCTGCAAATCCTCAGCCGCAAAGAAGAAATCGAAATTACCAAGCTGCTCGGCGCGCCCGCATCGTTTATCCGCCGCCCATTCCTTTATCAAGCCATGTGGCAGAGCATCCTTTCCGCCACCGTCAGCTTGGGGGCTTTGCGGTTGGCTGCTTTCCGCCGTGCGCCCGTTGGTCGATGCCATCTTCAAACCCTACGGGCTTAATATCGGCTGGCGTTTCTTCTACCCGGGAGAAATCGCGCTGGTGTTCGGCTTCGTCGTCGCACTGGGGATATTAGGGGCATGGCTTGCCACCACCCAACACCTGCTCGGTTTTTAAAGCCCGAAAAATAATCCCGATAAAAATGCCGTCTGAAGCCGTTTTCAGACGGCATTTCAATTTGCCAGTATAATGGCGCATTTTTTTCCAACAAGGAACCTACCATGCTGACCTCGGAACAAGTAAAAGCCATGATTGAAGGCGTGGCAAAATGCGAACATATCGAAGTAGAAGGCGACGGACACCATTTTTTTCGCCGTCATCGTTTCATCAGAATTTGAAGGCAAAGCACGCCTTGCACGCCACCGCCTGATTAAAGACGGGCTTAAAAGCCCAACTGGAAAGCAACGAACTGCACGCACTTTCCATTTCGGTAGCCGCCACACCGGCAGAATGGAATGCCAAAGCACAATAACCGCCATATAAAATGCCGTCTGAAACAGCACAACGTTTCAGACGGCATTTTGTATATCAAACCGTTTACTCGCCGCGTTTTTTTCCAAAGCGGCTACGGCTGGCAGCTCTTTGCCTTCCAAGAACTCCAAGAACGCGCCGCCGCCGGTGGAGATGTAGCCGATTTGGTCGGTAACGCCGAATTTGGCAATCGCCGCCAGCGTGTCGCCGCCGCCCGCAATCGAGAACGCTTTGCTTTGGGCGATGGCTTCGGCAAGGGCTTTCGTGCCGCCTGCGAACTGGTCAAACTCAAACACGCCGACCGGACCGTTCCATACCACCGTACCGGCAGCTTTGAGCAAATCGGCAAGCGCGGCGGCAGATTTCGGGCCGATATCCAAAAATCATATCGTCTTCGGCAACGTCGGCAATGTCTTTTACCACCGCTTCGGCATCGTCGGCAAAGGCTTTGGCAACGACAACATCGGTCGGCAGCGGAACAGAGCCACCTTTGGCCGCCATTTTTCGCCATGATTTTTTTGGATTCTTCCACCAAATCATGTTCCGCCAAAGATTTGCCGATGGCTTTGCCTTCCGCTAACAGGAAGGTGTTGGCGATGCCGCCGCCGACGATGAGTTGGTCGACTTTGTCCGCCAGCGATTCGAGGATAGTCAGCTTGGTGGACACTTTGCTGCCGGCAACAATCGCTACCATCGGGCGCGCAGGCTCTTTCAGGGCTTTGCCCAAAGCGTCGAGTTCGCCCGCCATCAATACGCCGGCGCAGGCAACAGGCGCGGCTTGGGCAACGGCTTCGGTCGAGGCTTGGGCGCGGTGGGCTGTGCCGAACGCGTCGTTGACGAACACGTCGCACAAGGCGGCATAGGCTTTGCCCAGTTCCAAATCATTTTTTTCTTCTCGCCTTTGTTGATGCGCACGTTTTGCAGCATGACGACATCGCCAGCGTTCAGACTGGGTTTGTTTTCACGCCAGTCGTTCAATACTTTCACTTCTTTTGCCCTAACAAACCGCCCAAGTGCGCGGCAACGGGCGCGACATCGTCTTCGGGTGAAACTCGCCTTCGGTCGGACGGCCCAAGTGGGTCATTACGATAACGGACGCGCCGTTGTCCAAGCAGTATTTGATGGACGCGAGCGAGGCGCGGATACGGGTGTCGTCGCTGATTTTGCCGTCTTTGAACGGTACATTCATATCGGCGCGGATGAGGACGGTTTTGCCTTGCACGTCTTGTTCGGTCAATTTTAAAAATGCCATCATAAGTCCTTTTTCAAATAGGTTTTATTGGGAGAACGAATCATGCCGTCTGAAACGATTCAGACGGCATGATGACCCATTTATCCAGAGATGCGCCTCGATTGTCGCACCGACTTTACCGAGCTTTTTTTCTCAATATTTTCATAACCGCGATCCAAGTGGTAAATCTGTTCGACCACAGTTTCCCCGTGCTACCAAACCGGCGATAACAAGGCTGGCGGAAGCGCGCAAGTCCGTCGCCTTGACGACCGCACCGGAAAGCTGCTCCACCCCTTGGACAAATGCCGTATTACCCTCGGTCGTTATTTTTGCCCCCATCCGGTTTAACTCCGGAACGTGCATAAAGCGGTTTTCAAAAATTGTCTCTACCACACGGCAGCTCCCTCAGACACGGCATTCAACGCCATGAACTGCGCCTGCATATCGGTAGGAAAGCCAGGGATGGACGACCGTACGGATGTCCACCGCCTTCGGACGTTGACACATATCGATGGCAATCCAATCGTCTCCGACTTCGATTAACGCCCCAGCCTCGACCAATTTGTCCAAAACCACTTCCATGGTTTTCGGTGCGGCATTTTGCAAAACCACCTTGCCGCCGGTCATTGCCACCGCACACAGGAACGTACCCGCTTCAATCCGGTCGGGGACAACGCTGTGTTCGCAGCCGTGCAACTCATCCACACCTTCCACAATCATGGTTGAGGTTCCTATACCGCTGATTTTCGCTCCCATCTTTATCAGGCATTCAGCCAAATCAACCACCTCAGGCTCAATGGCGCAATTTTTCCAAAAACCGTCGTACCCTCGGCCAGAGTAGCCGCCATCAGCAGGTTTTCCGTACCGCCGACCGTTACCACATCCATTGCCACACGCGTGCCTTTTAAGCTTACCCTTGGCTTTGACGTAACCGTGTTCGATAACAATCTCAGCACCCATCGCTTCCAAGCCTTTCAAATGCTGGTCGACAGGGCGGGAACCGATGGCACAACCGCCTGGCAGACTGACTTGCGCCTCACCGAAACGCGCCAGCGTAGGGCCGAGTACCAAAATTGAGGCGCGCATGGTTCTGACCAATTCGTAAGGGGCGCAGGTATTGTTTACCGTACCTCCGTTGATTTCAAATTCGCTGATATTGTCGGTCAGAACGCGTGCACCCATCCCTTGAAGCAGTTTTTTTGCGTGGTTTTGACATCAGCCAGCATGGGGACGTTTTTTTCAGGCGGAGCGTACCTGATGTCAGCAAGCCAGCACACATCAGCGGTAAAGCTGCATTTTTTTGCACCGGAAACTGTAATTTCGCCGTTGAGCGGCCCGTTTGCGGAGATTTTCAGTTTATCCACGTTTGTTCTTCCATGATAATCTCGGGAGGTATCTCCCTGAATAAGGTATATTTTCCGAATGGCAGAATTATAAAGGATTTTTACCGCCGATACGTTGTACTGAAAAGAATTTGGTGAAATACCGGCTATTTTTAGCATTACATTAAAGAAACAAATAAAAAAAGCCGAGCTTTAAAAGCTCGGCTTTTTTTATTTTATCTGGTGGGTCGTGAGCGATTCGAACGCTCGACCAACGGATTAAAAAGTCCGCTGCTCTACCGACTGAGCTAACGACCCGATAAGTTCGAAATTTATACATCAAGCCTGATGCTGTCAACCATTTTTTGTCGGCGTTCAGACGGCATTTTATTTATCAAGCTGTTTTTCGTATAAATTAACGAGGTCAGTATCGATGCACCCAACGCGCCGAAGACGACCGACAGTGAAACGGAAATCGGGATATGCACCCAATGCATAATCAGCATTTTTCACACCGATAAAACTCAACACGAATGCCAAGCCGTATTTCAGGAAGATAAAGCGTTCCGCCACATCCGCCAGCAGGAAATACATCGCCCGCAAACCCAAAAATAGCGAAAAATATTGGAAGTCAGCACGATAAACGGATCGGTGGTAACGGCAAAGACGGCGGGAATACTGTCCACGGCAAACACGACATCGCTCAATTCAATCATGACCAGCACTCAAAAACAGCGGCGTGGCGATTTTTTTGCCGTTTTCGACGGTAAAAATTTTTCGCCGTGAAACGCCGTGCCGACCGGAACGACTTTCTTGACGGCATTCAGCAGCCTGCTGTTTGCCAAATCCTCTTCCCTCATCGCCTTCGGGCTTCATCATGTGTATACCGGTATAGAGCAGGAACGCGCCGAACAGATACAGAATCCACTCAAACTGCTGAACCAGTGCCGATCCGACGAAAATCATGACGGTGCGCAATACCAATGCGCCCAATACGCCGTACAGCAGCACGCGGTGCTGAAACTGCGGTGCGACTTTTGAAGTAGCCGAATATCATCAGGAATACGAAAATATTATCGACCGCCAACGATTTTTCCAAAATGTAGCCGGTAAAGAATTCCAATACTTTTTCTTTTGCGACTGCCGCGCCGTAGCCGGGGTTACCGGTGAGTTCGAAATACAGCCAGCCTGCGAACAGGCAGGATACGGCAACCCACAAGCCGCTCCATGCCAAGGCTTCTTTGACACCGACTTTATGGCTGCCGTTTTTCTTCAGCGAAAACATATCCAAGGCAATCATGACCAGCACTGCTGCGAAAAAAACGCCGTAAAACAACGGCGACCCGATGCCGGGATATTCTGTCATGGTTCAATTTCCTGATTTGAAATGTAGTTGTGTTACCAGCTGATATAAAAAACATCGCTTTTCGCCAAAAAGACAATCAGCAGCATATGGGTAAAGACGACGGCGTGTATGTATTTCGACCACCCGACCGTCAGTGTGGAACGCGCCATTTTGACGACGGCGATGGCGAAGTGCGCCAACACGCTGAAAGCCAAAAGGATTTTTCAGCATCAGCATCGTACCGAATGAAGTAGCAAACGGTTCGCCCAATATAGGGAAGGTAGCGGTTTGCCGCCATCACGATGCCGCTGGCGAACAGCAGTCCGACCACAAACGGCATCACCCTGACGGCGCGGTAAGACATTGCCTTTTCCACTTCGCGCCGCGCCTCGCGCGACACCCGTCCCGTATGCAGGACGGACAACACCAGCACTTCAAAAAACACGCCTCCGACAAAGGCAATGGCGCAATACAGGTGGACAATGTGCGCAACGGCATAAAATGCTCATACGATATCCCTACCTAAATCTGTGAATGCCGATTGTAACACTCGCATACGGAATCCGCATTTCGCACTGTCTGGCAAATCATTTCCGCCATTCTCCCACTGGCCCCGCGATGTTGAGAAATGAATTTTTCGATACGCTCACTCATCGGTGCGCCGCTTCCTCCTTGCGCCAATACCGATTCGACCGCCTCACGCCATCCGTCTGCAGAATATACCTGGATTGCCGCACCGGCCTCCAGTGCATGGCTGCATGCCTGGGCAAAGTTGTAGTAGAAAAGCCGAATATCGTAGGAACATGACAGGAAAGCGGTTCGATGATGTTTTTGACAGCCGGAATCCACCAAGCTTCCTCCGACAAAGGCGACATCGGCACTTAAATAATACGCATGCAGTTCCCCCATACTGTCCCCCTATCCAGACCTGCGTATCGGCCGACACCGGCAAACCGTCGCTGCGCCGCTGAACCTTAAACCCGAAGCGTTCTGCCGTTTCAAAATGCCGTCTGAAAAATGCTCGGGATGCCGTGGGACAATAACCAAAAGTGCATTTCCGCGATATTTCCGCCATGCCGCTAACAGTTTCTCCGTCTCGTCCTCCCCTTTGTATACGCGCGTACTGCCGCACACGGCAACCGGACGGCCTCCGATTCGTTTTTTAAATTTATCCGCCAGTATATTCATACTTTCAGACGGCATCATGTCGTATTTGGTATTGCCGCACACACTGCTTTCCCGTACGCCTATCCGCATCAGGCGGGCGGCATCCGCCTCCGTCTGAGCCAGGCAGCCGGACAATGAAGCTGCTGAAGGACGGATCAGGCTGAGTATTTTTTTAAATATCCTTCCAGAGATTTTTCCGACAGCCTTGCATTTGCCAAAAAACAGCGGAATCCCTTCCTCCCGACACGCCGTCATCAGGTTGGGCCAGATTTCTGTTTCCATCAACACGCCGAACAAAGGGCGGTGTTCGCGCAAAAACTGCCTCACCCATGCCTTCCTGTCATAAGGCAGGTAACGGCATTGTGCATCAGGAAACACCGCCTGAGCCGTTTCCCGCCCTGTCGGTGTCATCTGGGTAATCAGCAGCGGCACGCCGGGAAAACGCTGCCTTAACTCATTCACCAGCGGTAAGGCGGCACGCGTTTCACCGACAGACACCGCATGTATCCAAATCGCACCGCTAACCGGATGCGGATACGGTTTACCGAAGCGTTCCCCCAATTTTTCCCTATACACCGGCGATTTCTCCGCCCGCTTGCGAAGCCGGTACCGTATCAATACAGGCACAAACCGCCACAATACATCATAAAGCCATTGAAACATTAAAATTTTTCCCTAGAAACAAATGCCGTCTGAACGGTTCAGACGGCATATCCTGAAACAGTTTTAAATATCGTACGTAGTCGAAGCGGTATCTCCGCCTTTACCCGTCCAGTTCGTAGTGGAAAAAACTCGCCTCTCGGTTTATCGGCCCGCTCGTACGTATGCGCACCGAAATAGTCGCGTTGCGCCTGCAGCAGGTTGGCAGGCAGCCGTTCAGACGTATAGCCGTCTAAAAACGTAACGGCGGAAGCCATGCACGGCATGGGGATACCGCATTCGATTGCCTTGGCAACCACTTTTCGCCATGCAGAAAGGCATGTTTCCAAAAATATTTTTTTAAAGTAGGGATCAGTACCTAAAAACACCAAATCCGGATTGTTTTCATAGGCATCGCGGATATTGCTTTAAGAATGCGCTGCGGATAATGCACCCCTCGCGCCAGAGCAAGGCCGTTTTGCCGTAGTTTAAATTCCAGTTATAGGTTTCCCCGCTTCCCGAATCAGCATAAATCCTTGCGCATACGAAATTATTTTTTTGATGCAAGTACGCTTAGCGCAAATTGTCGACCCATTGTTTTTATCCCCATCCACAGGGAAAACTTTTTGTCCGAACAATTTACTGTTTTGAGTACGCTGTTCTTTCAGCGAAGAAACACAACGGGCAAACACGGCTTCTGAAATCAGCGTCAGCGGAATACCCTAAATCCAGCGCATTGATACCCGTCCATTTCCCCGTTCCCTTTTGTCCCTGCCGTATCGAGGATTTTTCAACCAGCGGTTCGCCTTCCTCGTCTTTGTACGCCAAAAATGGATGCCGTAATTTCAATAAGATACGAGTTAAGCTCGGTTTGATTCCATTCGGCGAATACCTTTATGCATTTCTTCGTGGGACATACCCAGGCCATCTTTCATAAATTGGTATGCCTCGCAAATCAACTGCATATCGCCGTATTCGATACCGTTGTGGACCATTTTGACGAAAATGTCCCGCACCATCCCCTGCCGACCCAATCGCAACACGGCTCACCTTGAGGGGTTTTCGCGGCAATCGCCTGGAAAAATCGGTTTAACAGCTTCCCATGCGCGCTCATCTCCGCCCGGCATGATAGACGGGCCGTGCCGCGCGCCTTCCTCCGCCGGAGACCCCCATGCCGACAAACAAAAACCCTTTTTCGGAAAGGTAACGGGTGCGTCGGGTTGTATCCGGATAATTGGCATTTCCTCCGTCAATGATGATATCGCCCTTATCCAAAAGCGGCAACAGCTGTTCGATAAAGTCGTCAACCACCGAACCCGCCTTAACCATCAGCATAATTTTTTTCTTGGTTTTTTTCCAGTTTATCAACCAAGTCCTGCAACGAATATGCGCCGATAACGTCCGTACCTTGTGCAGCACCTTTTTAAAAATTCGTCAACTTTAGAAACAGTCCGGTTATAGGCAACAACCTTAAAAACCATGATCGTTCATATTCAGAATCAAGTTTTGTCCCATAACGGCCAAAACCGATTAAACCCAGATTGCCTTTCATTCCAGGAAGCTCCATCATTGATTTAATTTATCAACGCTAACTCTACCTGATTTACATCTGTTTAACAATATTTAACGTTTAAAGTTTTGAAAAAGGTTCTTTACGCTTTTACCAGACTTGCGTTGAGGAATTTAATTTAAATATAAATTTAAATAATAAAAAAAGCTGATGATATTGAGTCTGAAAACCTTCTGTGAATAACTTTTTTGTATTTATTTTCAATAGGATGTTGTTTTATTTTGGGTGTCGGCAAGTTGGCAGGGGCTTTGTGCATTCCTGTGGATAGATTTGCTTTGAATTTAAGACCTGTGAATAACTTTACTGTTATGCAGCGTTATTCTCGGCTTTTGTTCCTCTGGCTGGTGCTTGTATATTTCGTGAAGAATGTGGCGGGGTGATTTATGGTGTCGGATGTTGAGTATTGGTGGAAATTTTAAAAAAGGGGCTGTCCTAGATAACTAGGATAAACTCGATTTTACTAATTGTTTTAAAATGGAAATTTGAACTTTTATCTCACTGTTGTTAAAACGCTATTCGCACTCCTTTAAATACAGCTCAAAAATGCTCTTTGGGAATGCTGTTAAACTTACGTAAATGACGTTTTGCTTGGTTCCAAAAGTTCTCAGTTCCATTAATATGGTTTTGTCGTTCAGCAAAATGTGTGTTGTGATTGATACGAAAACGAAGTTTCAGCGAAGCTAAAATGGCTAAATTCGCTCATATCTAATACATCATAGCTACTGATAACAATCCGTATAAACAATGCTGTCAGGTTTCACTTGTTCACGGATAATAGGAAATAAAGTAGCGGTTTGAGTATTCGGTACAGTAACCGTATAAACCTTACCATTTCGCTTCAAAAGACCGAATACGGTGACTTTTACCGGCAGCACCGCGACCGCGTTTACCTTTTGCGTTGTCCACCAAAAATAACTTTCATCTGCTTCTACTTCGCCATCAAACATTTCTAAATGTGGACTGTTTTGATAAAAAGTGTGGTTTTGATAGGCTGCATCCGTGTTTGTTTTGCCCAATTAAATGGTGATGAGTTGGAAACATTCTCCCGTTTTTTTAGAAATTTGGGTTATGAATTAGAATAATGAAGGCCGTCTGAAAGTTCAGACGGCCTTTTTTAATGGTTGTTAATGATGATGGTGGGCATGGCGTGCGGCTGCGCGTTTGGTACCGACAGGCACAATCAGCGTTGCGTAAGTATTGTCTTTCTGACATACGCTTTTATCGCTGTAATCGGTCTCGTTCACCACTTTGATTTTCCACAAACCGTCAATCAGAGTAATCACATTGACCACGCCGTTTTTATCGGTTTTGCCGGAGAAGCCTTGAGGTTCGCGGTGATCATGGGTTGATTCCAAGTCCATTTCCGCCAAAGTGTCCGAGCTGGCGGTAACGGTGGCTTTAACCAAAGGCTCGCCTTTGTACAGGACTTTGACCGGCAAAATACCGCCGGCTTTGACTTCGTTCGGATTTTTCAGCGGAACCAGTTCCAGCTCTTGGCCGATAGGGCGGGTCAATACCGCTTCATCAACTGCGCCGTTGCCCACTTGGACAAAGCTCTTGCCGAACATTTGCGCCTGTTCGCAATAGGTTGCGCCGGCCAGCTGTTCCAAGGTTTGCTGTTTCCAGCCGTCTTGGTTTTTCGACCAGAAAGTCGGTTTGTAGGTTGCGCTAACCCAGTAGGAGCCTTCAGGCAAAGCGGCTTTGGAAACGTATTGATAGTTTTCGCCTTTATTTACCAAATCAACGGTTTTCTTTTGAGCTGCCGGTCAATTGCAGCGGTTTGAAAAATATGTACGCGGTCGTCGGCGATTTTTTTCGACATTAGGGAAGTCATGGCTGTAACCTCAAATCCGCATGCAGGATTTGGCCAGCAGGCTGATGTGTCGGTGCAGCCACCCAAACATCGTGCGCCTGCGCCACTGCGCCCAATCCCAGCAATCCTAAAAGCATCCATTGTTTCATAGTTTCTACACTCCATTTTGTTGTTGAATGAAAGGCCTTGTATTTTGGCGAGTAGAAACATTACTCTTATTTACATTTTTTTGTAAATAATCAGTAATCGTAAACGATGAAAATAATAGGCTGCGGTATTTTCATTAACGCCTACTAATTCTGCTGCTGTTTTTTTGCAGTTACACCTGCGACAAATAGCTCAATGAGTTTATTTTGTTCATACTGGCTTAGACGACTTTTTCTCATAGGGATAATTCTAACTTAATTTGAATTTCCCTAGTTATCTAGGACAGCCCCTTAAAAAATATAGGTGATTTATGCAGGACGTTCAAAACGGAAATGACAAAAAAGCCATCTTGTGTATAAGTAGTGGAAAATTTATGGAGAAGTTAAATAATTTAATAATTTCAATATGTTATTTTTGATAGTAGTGTATAAATAAAAAAATAGAAGTATGATGATATAGAAAAATGCCGTCTGAAACATTGGTTTTCCTTGTTCAGACGGCATTGGGAGGTAAGTTGGAAGTTATCCACACTTCTGAGGTTTAAGTCGTGAAATGCAGGCGGCAAGTCTTCGCTGTTGGAAAAATTCGACCCATTCGTAGGCGGTCTCATCCGCCAGAACTGCGCGTAAGAGCGCATTGTTAATGGCATGTCCTGATTTGTAGCCTTCGAATGCGCCGATGAGTGGATGCCCGACGATATACAAAATCGCCGATGGCATCAAGAATTTTGTGGCGGACAAACTCATCGGGATAGCGTAAACCTTCGGGATTCAGGACATCCGTGTCGTCAATCACGATGGCGTTGTTCAGATTGCCACCTAAGCCGAGATTGTGGGCGCGCATCATTTCAACTTCGTGCATAAAGCCGAAAGTGCGCGCGTGCGATTTCATCGATGTAGGATTTGCCCGCGAAATCGATTTCAAAAAGTGGGCGAGCTGCGGTTGAAAACCGGATGGTCGAATTCGATGGTCAGGGTAACTTTAAATCCGTCATACGGTGTAAAGCGCACCCATTTTTCCCGCTTCTTTGATTTCGACAGGCTTGAGGATTTTTAAAAACGCTTTTTGCGCCTTTTTGGTCGACAACGCCCGCATCTTGCAGGAGGTAAATAAACGGCAGGCTGGAGCCGTCCATAATCGGGATTTCGGGCGCGTTCAGCTCAATCAGCGCATTGTCGATACCATAGGCAGACAGTGCGGACATGATGTGTTCGATGGTGCCGACGCGCACGCCTTTGTCGGTAACGATGGTGGATGAAAGGCGGGTATCGTTGATCAAATAAGGGGTCAGTTTGATTTGCCCGCCCATTTCCCTTCCAAATCCGTGCGGCGGAATGAAATCCCGCTGTTTTTCAGTGCGCGGGATGCAGGGTCAGTGCGACCCGTTCGCCGGAATGCAGGCCGACTCCGGTAACGCTGATGGATTTCGCCAAAGTTCTTTGCAGCATAAACCGCTTCCTTATCAATGGGGTAAGTTGGGGAATGATACGATAAAACCGGAAAAAACAGGCTATGTTTTTCAATAGTATTTGCCAATACGGATGTTTTATTTAAAAACAAAATGCCGTCTGAAACGATTTGTTTGTGTTTCAGACGGCATGAGGCAGGCAGCTTTATTCGTACACTTTCAACAGCTCGACTTCAAATATCAAAGTGGCGTGCGGGGGAATCACACCGCCGGCACCGTGTGCGCCGTAACCCATTTCCGAAGGGATGGTCAGCTTGCGTTTGCCGCCTTCCTTCATGCCGCCGAAGCCTTCGTCCCAACCTTTGATAACTTGTCCGACGCCGAGCGTGATGGTCAGCGGTTGACGACGGTCGAGGCTGGAGTCGAATTTGGTTCCGTTTTCCAGCCAGCCGGTGTAGTGGACGGTGATTTCTTTACCCTTTACCGCCTCTTTTGCCGAAGCCTTCCTGCAAATCTTCAATAATCAGGCTGCCCATATCTGTCCTTTCGTTGCTTGTTGGTCAAAACGGCAAGGGTAACATACCGTCCGGCGAAGTCAAATGCCGCTCAAAACGTCAGCTGCACCGGTGCAGCTGAAAACGGCTGTGTTTGTTTGACTGTTTTATTTTTTTCGTAAAGGTTCCATGCTTTTTCATGGAAATAGAAAACGACGGTGTTGATTAGGGGTTCGACCAGCGCAACTGCTCCCGATACGCCTATACTGCCCGTCAGTACATAGGTTACACTGAAGGCGGTGCTGAAATGCAGTGCGGCAAAAGTCAGGGTTTTCCGACAGGCTTCATCATAACCCCTAATACCCCGGGAAAACTCAGTGGTGATCATGCTGGTCATTTGGCGGGAGATAGATTTGGCGGGTCTCCAAAGTTGGATAATCTGGTATCCCAGCTTAGCGGAGTTAATTTAAGCAATTATAAAATTCTAGAAAATGAATGGGCAAATGCATTAATGGAAAAAGAAACGCGTAACGGTAAATGTTGATACACAATACAAGGGAAATAGTTTAAGGCCAGATCATTTTGTTATTCAATATGAAATTGATGGCATTAAAAAAAGTTGAAAAGATTTTACAACACAGGAAAGTAAAAATGAAATTTGAAGATAAGATATCAGAAATACAAAAAACGTATGCTTAGCTTGGCACTTTGAATTTTCAGGAGAGGGGGTTACCGCTGTCTATATATATGGTGCAAGGGAAAGAAACGTATTGTCTTTTTGATGCTTTTTAAAAGTGGATAATAAAATTATGAGAAAGGAGTCTTTTAATACAAAAAGAGATTCAATGGCAGTTTCTTAATCTTGGAATGGAAGATTATTCGGAACTATGCTCTGTCTTTGCCGAGAATCATCAGGAAATTCCAACTCAGTTGAAACTCATATATGACAATGTAAATCAGAAAGCATCCGCTAATTATTCATATGAAAAATTTTTTTCTCGCATAGAGATGATTTAACACCGGGTAATATTTTTGAACAATGGTTTAAAGAAGAAAAGCAAAAAAACAGAAAAACCCGTATGGCTAATCATGATTCCATAATGCAGATTAAAGGCAGCCCGAAACCCCATTCAGGCTGTCGTTTGCATTTGGGCACGCTGGCTTTCAGCCTGCTGCTCGGTTTCGGTTCGGCTCTGATTGTGCCCGCAGCCGCAGCACGCAGGTGCAGGATGGCAGCAGCGCCGAAGCCGTCGGCAGCTCGCTGACAGCCGGCCGCCATCTCAGCATCCAGTGCCACCGAAGGCAACATCGAAGCCAAAGGCGCACAAATCTCCGCCGAAGGCGATGCCCTTAAGCATCATCCTCTCCCGGATTGGACATTGACGGAGGAATGATAAAGATTATCATAAGGTTGCGCAGTTTAAATTTTGCTATTTGATGTTAGTGTAAATAAATCATTTTTCAAATAAGGATAGAAATTATGAATCATAAAAAGATCGTTGTTTTGGATGCGGATACTTTTGCCCGGTCGGACTTTTTCACTTCGATTTTCCACACGAGCTTGCGGTTTACGGTACGACAGATGCCGCGGAAAACGGCGGTACGCGTATGCGGTGCGCACATCGTCATCACCAATAAGGTTGTCATTTCTGCCGATATCATTGCGGATAATCCTCAGCTTGAGCTGATTGCCGTCAGTGCGACCGGCGTGAACAATGTCGATATTGGGGCTGCGAAGGCGGCTGGTATTGCTGTATGCAATGTCCGCGCCTACGGAAACGAATCGGTTGCGGAACACGCCTTTATGCTGATGATTGCCCTGATGCGGAATTTGCCCGCCTATCAGCGTGATGTCGCGGCAGGATTATGGGAGAAGTCGCCGTTTTTCTGCCATTACGGCGCGCCTATTCAGGATTTGAACGGTAAAACGCTGGCGGTTTTCGGACGCGGCAATATAGGACGGACGCTGGCCGGATACGCACAGGCGTTCGGTATGAGGGTGGTGTTTGCCGAACACAAACACGCGCCCGTTGTGCGTGAAGGCTATGTTTCTTTTGAAGATGCGGTACAGACTGCCGACGTGTTGTCGCTGCACTGTCCGCTAAACGCCCAAACTGAAAAATATGATAGGCGAAAACGAATTACAGCAGATGAAGCCCGGTGCGGTTTTGATCAATTGCGGGCGCGGCGGGCTGGTGGATGAAAAACGCGCTGCTTGCCGCACTCAAATACGGGCAGATCGGCGGGGCGGGCGTGGATGTTTTTGACGCAAGAGCCGCCCAAAAACGGCAATCCCCTGTTGAAGGCACGACTTCCCAATCTGATTGTTACGCCGCATACCGCGTGGGCAAGCCGCGAGGCTTTGGACAGGCTGTTTGATATATTGTTGGTGAACATTCACGCCTTTGTGAAAGGCGAGGCGCAAAACCGGGTGGTTTGAGCTTGTCGGGATGACGAAAAATGCCGTCTGAACGTCCAAAGGGTTCAGACGGCATTGTTTTGATATTTCTGCTTAACCGACTTTTGTCGCCCGGTTGCGCGCCTGCATCCACATCCAAGAGCTTCAGTTTGCCCTCTGCCGTGGCGGCACTCAAAATCATACCTTCGGATACGCCGAATTTTTGCCATTTTGCGCGGGGGCGAAGTTGGCGACGGCGATGACCATTCTTCCGTTTAACTCGGCAGGGGTGGGATAAGACGCGGCGATACCGGAGAAGATGATGCGTTTTTCAAAAACCGAAATCGAGGTCGAATTTCAAAAGTTTGGTGCTGCCTTCGACGGCTTCGCAGTTCAATACTTTGGCGACGCGCATATCGATTTTCATGAAGTCGTCGAAGCTGGCCTGTTCGGCGACTTTTTTTCGTATTTGCTCTCTTCGGCAGCAGGCAAGGCTGCGGCGGCGATGCTTTGTTTGTTGGCTTCGATTAAATCGTCCACTTGTTTTTTTGCTCCACTCGTTGCATTAAATGTTCGTATTTGTTGATGGCGTGTTCGCCTAAGGTTTCGCGTGTATTTGCCCTAAGTGATGGCTTCCAAATTCAGGAATTTGGCAGCGTTTTCAGCCACTTTCGGCAATACGGGGCGAGGTAGGCGGTCAACATGGTAAAAGGCATTGATGAGCTCGCTGCATACTTCGTGCAGGCGTTCGTCTTGACCTTCATGTTTGGCGAGTTCCCACGGTTTGTTGGCATCGACGTATTCGTTCACGGCATCCGCCAAAGCCATAATGTCGCGCAGGGCTTTGGCGTATTCGCGGCTTTCGTAGCATTCGGCAATGGCTTCGCTTTGCGCAGTCAGTTTTGCCAGCAATGCGCTGTCGGCAACGTCTTTCAGACGGCCTTCAAAGCGTTTGGCGATGAAACCCTGAGGCGCGGGCGGCGATGTTGACGTATTTGCCGACGAGGTCGCTGTTGACGCGCGAAATAAAGTCTTGCAGGTTTAAATCGATGTCTTCGATTTTGCTGTTGAGTTTGGCGGCGATGTAGTAGCGCATCCACTCGGGGTTCAGGCCTTGTTCCAGATAGGATTTGGCGGTGATGAAGGTGCCGCGCGATTTGGACATTTTTTGTCCGTCGACGGTCAAAAAGCCGTGTGCGTACACGCCGGTCGGGGCGCGGTGGCCGGAGAAATGCAGCATGGCAGGCCAGAACAGGGCGTGGAAATAGAGGATGTCTTTGCCGATGAAGTGGTACATCTCGGTTTGGCTGTCGGCTTTGAAGTATTCGTCGAAATCGACGCCGATGCGGTCGCACAGGTTTTTAAACGACGCCATGTAACCGACGGGCGCGTCCAGCCAGACGTAGAAGTATTTGCCCGGCGCGTCGGGGATTTCGAAACCGAAATACGGCGCGTCGCGGGAGATGTCCCAGTCGGACAGGGTGGTTTCTTCGCCTTCGCCCAGCCATTCTTTCATTTTGTTGAGGGCTTCGGGTTGCAGATGGGGCTTGCCGTCGTGTGGGTTGTTGCCGGAAGTCCATGCTTTGAGGAAGTCGGCGCATTCGCCCAGTTTGAAGAAGAAGTGTTCGGATTCGCGCAATTCGGGTTTGGCACCGGATACGGCGGAATACGGGTTGATCAGTTCGGTTGGGGAATAGGTCGTGCCGCAGACTTCGCAGTTGTCGCCGTATTGGTCTTGGGCGTGGCATTTGGGGCATTCGCCTTTGACGAAGCGGTCGGGCAGGAACATTTGTTTTTCAGGGTCGAAAAGCTGCTCGATGACGCGGCTCTCGATTTTGCCGCCGGCTTTCAACGCGCGGTAAATGTCTTGGGAAAACTGTTTGTTTTCAGGGGAATGGGTGCTGTAATAATTGTCGTAGCCGATGAAAAAGCCGGTGAAGTCGGCGAGGTGCTCTTCGCGCACTTTGGCAATCATGTCTTCGGGCGCGATGCCTTGTTTTTGCGCGGCAAGCATCACGGGCGTGCCGTGGGTGTCGTCGGCGCAGCAGTAGTAGCATTCGTGGCCGCGCAGTTTTTGGAAGCGCACCCAAACGTCGGTTTGGATGTGTTCGACCATGTGTCCGAGGTGGATGCTGCCGTTGGCATAGGGCAGGGCGGAGGTAACGAGGATTTTGCGTGTCATGGTTTATGCTTTTGGGGATAGATGGTAAAGGGGAATTATACCGTAAATGCCGTCTGAAGCCTGAAAAATCAGGCTTCAGACGGCATGTTCGCAAACTATCCGGACTTATTCGACCGTAACGGATTTCGCCAGGTTGCGCGGTTTGTCCACATCAGTACCGCGTGCGAGGGCGACATGGTAGGAAAGAAGCTGCACGGGGATTGTATGCACGACGGGGGATAATTCTCCAACATGGCGCGGTGCGCGGATAACGTGCACGCCTTCGGTGGCATTAAAATTGCTGTCGAGGTCGGCAAAGACGAAAAGTTCGCCGCCGCGTGCGCCGACTTCCTGCATATTGGCTTTGACTTTGTCCAACAGGGCTGTCGTTAGGAGCGATGACGACGACGGGCATGTTTTCGTCCACTAAGGCAAGCGGCCCGTGTTTCAGTTCACCTGCAGGATAGGCTTCGGCGTGGATGTAGGTGATTTCCTTCAGCTTCAACGCACCTTCGAGGGCAATCGGGTAATGGATGCCGCGCCCCTAAAAAAACAGCGCGCTGGTTTTTCTTGGCAAACTGTTGCGCCCATGCGGCAATTTGAGGTTCGAGGTTCAGAGCGTGCTGCACGCTGCCGGGAAAGCTGGCGGAGTTCTTCGGTATAACGTGCTTCATCTTCGCCGGATACCAAGCCGCGCACTTTCGCCAGCGTTACCGCCAAACCGAACAGCGCGACCAGCTGCGTGGTAAATGCTTTGGTCGAGGCGACGCCGATTTCCGCACCGGCACGGGTATAAAGCACGAGGCTGCTTTCGCGCGGCAGGGCGGATTCCATCACGTTGCAGATGGAGAGGCTGTGGCGGTGTCCCAAGGATTTGGCGTATTTCAAAGCCTCCATCGTGTCCAGCGTTTCGCCGGATTGGGAAATGGTAATGACCAGTTGGTCGGGATCGGCAATCACGCTGCGGTATCGGTATTCGCTGGCGATTTTCGACGTCGGTCGGAATTTTTGGCGATGGATTCCAACCAATATTTGGCGGTCAGCGCGGCGTAATAGGAGTGCCGCAGGCAAGGATTTTGACGCTGCGGATGCTTTCAAATACGCTTTTGGCGTCTTTGCCGAAGTTTTTCGGGGATGAAGCCACCGTCAAGGAAAAACTTCCGCCGTGTCCGCAATCGCGCGCGGCTGCTCGTGGATTTCCTTTTGCATAAAGTGGCTGTACGGACCCAGCTCCAAAGAGGCGAGTGAGAGTTCGGATACCTTGACTTTTGCGTTCGGCGGGCAGGCCGCTTTTTATCGGTCAGCCTTTTTGATGCCGTCTGAAGCCAGTAGCGCGATGTCGCCGTCTTCGAGGTACGCCACGCGGCGCGTAAAGGCGATGACGGCGGATACGTCCGAAGCGATAAAGGTTTCATCGTCGCCCAACGCGACCAAAAGCGGGCAGCCCATACGCGCCACAACTAATTCATCAGGCTGGTCTTGGGCAATAACCGCGATGGCATATGCGCCGTGGAAACGTTTGACCGCTTCTTGCACGGCTTCAAACAGCCTGCCGCCGTTTTGCGTGTATTCGTGATTGATGCTGTGTGCGATGACTTCGGTATCCGTTTGTGATTCAAAACGGTATCCCAAACCTTCCAAGCGTTTGCGTTCGCTTTCAAAGTTTTTCGATGATGCCGTTGTGGACGACCGCAATCATACCGCCGCTGATGTGCGGGTGGGCGTTCGGCTCGGTAACGCCGCCGTGTGTCGCCCAGCGCGTATGCCCGATGCCGATGCTGCCGCTGATGCCTTTTTCGCGTGCCGCGTCCTCCATAAGCTGCACGCGTCCGACGCGGCGCACGCGTTTGATTTTTGCCGTCGGTGTTGACGGCAATACCTGATGAATCATAACCCCGGTATTCGAGGCGTTTGAGGCCGTCGGTCAGAAAAATCGACGACGTTGTGATGGGCGCGGATGGCGCCGACGATACCGCACATAACTGTTCCTTAGTATCCGGTTGAAAAACAGATGCGGACGGCTCCCGTGCCGCACCTTCCGCTTCGGATTATAAACCGCCCTAGTGTCGGAAAACAGCAAAATGCCGTCTGAAGGCTTGGGCTTGCTCAAAAAGGGAGGGATTTCCCCGCCTGACCGGGATGGGCGTTCAGACGGCATTGCCTGCTGCTGGTTTATAGTTTTTGCAAATCAATATTGACAAGCTGAAAACAATATACTCGCCTGGTCTTAATGTTAAAGGAGTATGGAAATGAAACAAATGCTTTTTAGCCGTCGGCGTGGCGGCGGTGTTGGCGGGCTGCGCAAGGATGCCGGCGGTTACGAGGGTTATTGGCGCGAAAAAGTCGGACAAAAAAGAGGGTATGATTGCCGTCAAAAAAAGAAAAAAGGTAATTACTTCCTTAATAAAAATCAACGTGTTTACAGGTAAGGAGGAGTCTTTGCTTTTGTCTGAAAAAGACGGCGTGCTTTCGATAAACACGGGGATAGGGGAAATCCCGATCAAACTTTCCGACGACGGGAAAAGAGCTGTATGTCGAACGCAGGCAGTATGTCGAAAAACCGATGCGGCGATGAAGGACAAAAATCATCACCCATCAGAAAAAAAGTGCGGACAAACGGCACAGGCATACCTCGACGCGCGAAATGCGTTGCCGTCAAACCAAACGTATCAGCAGCATCAGGCGGCGATCGAGCAATTGAAACGGCGGTTTTGAAGCCGAGTTTGACGAATTGGAAAAAGAAATCAAATGCAACGGCAGACCCCGGGCATTGTTGCTTTTTAGCAGAGGATAACCGGGGAGGATGCCGCCGTCCGAATCGGATGTGCGGTTTCCATACCGGTACGGGCGGGCAGGAATGTCCGCCTTTTTGTTCGGACGCGTTTGAATACCCGTCCGATTCCGTCCGTTTGCAAGGGGTATTTCTGTTCGGGCGGAAATCCATTCCGTCAAATAAAAAAAGGCATTTTTGTCCAGCCGGCTTGTGCCTGCGGTATCTCAAAACTTCACCTTAATGCGCCCGATTGGCCGTGATGGGCTTCAGACGGCATTGTTTTGCCGGTTTACGGGCGGTATTCAGGGCTTCATGCCGTTGGGTAGGAGCTGCCAAACGTAACCTGGTTCTTTCATTTTACCCTGCCGTTTCCCCTGCTTCGTCGCCGTAGCCCCAAAAAATAATCCACGCACCGCGCCTTTAATCGCGCTGCCGGTATCCTGCGCCATAATCAGGCGGTTGAGGGGCTTTGCGGGTAACCGGATGGGCGGTGGCGACAAATAAGGGCGCACCCAAGGTAATGTAGTGCCGGTCGACTGCGCCGGCATATTCCCCCATCAGCGGCGTGCCCAGTGCGCCGACAGGGCCGTCATTGCTGCTTCCGGCAAGCTCGCGGAAAAAGACATAGCTGGGGTTTTTGCCCCAAAAACTTCGGCGAGGCGTTGTGGATTTTGCCGCATATAGGCTTTGATGCCCCTGCATGGAGGTTTGCCCGAGTTTGAGGTAGCCTTTGTCCGCCATATAGCGTCCGATGGAAACATAGGGATGTTCGTTTTTGTCGGCATAGCCGATGCGGATGTATTTGCCGGACGGGGTTTTTCAGACGGCCCGAGCCTTGGATGTGCATAAAAAGAGTTCGACGGGGTCTTCGGCGTAACCGAGGATGGGGGCTTTGCCGTCAAGCGCGCCGCCGTTGATTTGGTTGCGCGTGTGGTAAGGGAGGAAGCGGCTTCCTTCAAACCCTGCCTTTGATTGCCGTTGTGCGCGCGGTGATGGGGAATCGGAGAGGTCGGCGGTGTGCGTGCCGCCGGCATTGTCGATTGTGCCGCTGTTTTTCCCCGTCTGTCTGATGCGGACAAGGGCTTTTCCGCCCGCAAACCGGCAGGCAGGGGGACGGAGATAAAATCGTCGGGAATACCGTAAATCGGGAAGCGGGCCTGTGCCGTCTGCCTGTCGTCGCCCTTCAGCACCGGCTCGTAATAGCCGGTAACCGTACCGGCAAGGCTTCCGTTGCCTGCAACCTGCCACGGCGTGAAATAGCGTTCAAAAAAACTGTTTTGCCTGAAAGGAATGGACGGGGTTTGAAAGGCTTGGCGCACACATCCCTGCCAGCCTTGGCGGTTTTTTTCAAATTTGAGCAGCCAAGCCTGAAAGACTGTAGGCTCTGGGTAAAGTTTTGCGCGCTCCAGTGCGGCAGGCTGTCGTGAGGAACCGCTGTAAACCGCCCCTCCGCCTGAAACCGTAGTGCCGACAGGAAAAGGGGTACCCGCAGGGCGGTCGGGGCCTTGAATAACGGATGTGTCAGGAATCGGGAGGGGTTGGATGCTTTTTGCTTTGACAGGCGGCAAGAATGGCGGCAACCATGCTGAATAGTGCCGTTTGAAACAGGTGTTTTTTTCATAATGGGCAATGACGTTGAAATACTTGAGTCGGATTTTTCAGGCAACTGATTTTTTTAAAGGTTTGAAAAAGGAGATTTTAACACAGCCCTGAAGTTTTCCGGCGGTGGGGTAGTTTGAAAAATATGGCAAAAATAGTTTGTATTCTTATTTACAAGTCATATAAATGTCCTGATAATATACCGTCCATTTACTTATAAACTGATACTTATGCTGGTTGCTTTTTTTAATTATGTTGCGCGAGGGTATCGAAGCTGCACTGATTGTCGGTATCGTTGCGGGTTTTTGAAACAGTCCGGACATTCCAAACTGATGCCTAAGGTCTGGTTCAGGGGTCGTCCTTGCTTCTTTGATGTGTTTAGGCTGGGATACGGCATCCATTCGGCAACGGGCGAGATTCCCCAGAAGCAGCAGGAGTTCGTCGTCGGCATTATCGGTTTGGTTGCTGCTGCCATGCTGACTTATATGATTTTTATGGATGAAAAAAAGGCGGCGCGTTCGATGAAGCAGCAGCTTCAGGACTCTGTGCAGGCGGCCTTGAACCGTGGCAGCGGTCAAGGATGGGCCTTGGTCGGTATGGCGTTTCTTGCTGTGGCGCGCGAAGGTCTGGAGAGCGTTTTTCCCTGCTTGCCGTATTCAAACAGAGCCCGACGTGGCAGATGCCGGCCGGTGCGGTAGCGGGGGTTTTTGGCTGCCGCCGTGATTGGCGCGTTGATTTATCAGGGCGGGATGCGCCTGAATCTGGCGAAGTTTTTCCGTTGGACAGGGGCGTTTCTGATTATCGTTGCTGCCGGTCTGCTTGCCGGTTCGCTGCGCGCGCTGCACGAAGCAGGCATTTGGAACGCGCTTCAGGATATTGTGTTCGACTCATCAAAAATATTTGCACGAAGACAGTCCGTTGGGCGTGCTGCTTGGCGGATTTTTTTCGGCTATACCGACCATCCGACGCAGGGCGAGGCCTTGGTTTGGCTGCTGTACCTTATTCCCGTCATGACTTGGTTTTTACGCGGCAGTAGGCCGTCTGAAACTTTAACCCGTAAAGAGGAGCTGAAATGAGAAAACTCAATTTGACCGCATTGTCCGTGATGCTTGCCTTTAGGTTTGACTGCTTGCCAGCCGCCGGAAGCGGAGAAAGCCGCACCGGCTGCGTCCGGTGAGACCCAATCCGCTAACGAAGGCGGTTCGGTCAGTATCGCCGTCAACGACAATGCCTGTGAACCGATGAATCTGACCGTACCGAGCGGACAGGGTTGTGTTCAACATCAAAAACGACAGTGGCCGCAAGCTGGAATGGGAAATCCTGAAAGGCGTGATGGTGGTGGACGAGCGTGAAAACATCGCCCCGGGTTTATCCGACAAAATGACCGTTACCCTGCTGCCGGGCGAATATGAAATGACTTGCGGCCTGTTGACCAATCCGCGCGGTAAGCTGATTGTTACCGACAGCGGCTTCAAAGACACTGCCAACGAAGCGGATTTGGAAAAACTGTCCCAACCGCTCGCCGACTATAAAGCTTACGTTCAAGGCGAGGTTAAAGAGCTGGTGGCGAAAACCAAAACCTTTACCGAAGCCGTTAAAGCCGGCGACATTGAAAAGGCCAAATCCCTGTTTGCCGCCACCCGCGTCCATTACGAACGTATCGAACCGATTGCCGAGCTTTTCAGCGAACTCGACCCCGTCATCGATGCGCGTGAAGACGACTTCAAAGACGGTGCGAAAGATGCCGGATTTACCGGCTTCCACCGTATCGAACACGCCCTTTGGGTAGAAAAAGACGTATCCGGCGTGAAGGAAATTGCAGCCAAACTGATGACCGATGTCGAAGCCCTGCAAAAAGAAATCGACGCATTGGCGTTTCCTCCGGGCAAAGTGGTCGGCGGCGCGTCCGAACTGATTGAAGAAGTAGCGGGCAGTAAAATCAGCGGCGAAGAAGACCGTTACAGCCACACCGATTTGAGCGACTTCCAAGCCAATGTGGACGGTTCGAAAAATCGTCGATTTGTTCCGTCCGCTGATTGAGGCTAAAAACAAAGCCTTGTTGGAAAAAAACCGATACCAACTTCAAACAGGTCAACGAAATTCTGGCGAAATACCGGACCAAAGACGGTTTTGAAACCTACGATAAGCTGAGCGAAGCCGACCGCAAAGCGTTACAGGCCCCTATTAACGCGCTTGCCGAAGACCTTGCCCAACTTCGTGGCATACTCGGTTTGAAATAAGTTTTAAGCGTTCAGACGGCATTTGGCGACAGATGCCGTCTGAAATTTTTATCTGCAAAAACCGGAAAGGTATTGAAAAAGGCGGAGGTTTCCGTTCCCCGCGTTCCGCTGTATCGGATACAGAGTTTAAACAAAGGATAAAACATGAGTACGAACAACCCGACACAACCGACCAGGCGCACACTCTTTAAAACTGCGATCGCAGCCGGAGCAGTCGGCGCAATCGGAGGTTATCTCGGCGGCAAAAACAGGGCGAAACCGCCGAACGCACCGCCGAAAGCCAACACTCGCCCCAAGCCTATCCCTGCTACGGAGAACATCAGGCAGGCATCGTTACGCCGCAGCAGGCATTTTCCATTATGTGCGCCTTCGACGTTACCGCGCAAAAGTGCCAAGCAGTTGGAAAAACCTGTTCCGCACACTGACCGCCCGCATCGAGTTTCTCACCCAAGGCGGCGAATATCAAGACGGCGACGACAAACTTCCGCCCTCCGGCAGCGGCATTTTTGGGCAAAAGCCTTCAACCCCGACGGGTTGACTATTACCGTGGGGGTGGGCAGCAGCTTGTTTGACGGCCGATTCGGACTCAAAGACAAAAAAACCGGTTCATTTGCAGGAAAATGCGCGACTTCTCCAACGATAAGCTGCAAAAAGCTGGTGCGACGGCGATTTGAGCCTGCAAATCTGCGCCTTTACCCCCGAAACCCTGCCAAGCCGCCCTGCGCGACATCATCAAACACACCGCCCAAACCGCCGTTATCCGCTGGAGTATCGACGGGTGGCAGCCCAAATCCGAACCCGGCGCGATGGCGGCGCGCAACCTGTTGGGCTTCCGCGACGGCACGGGCAACCCCTAGGTTTCCGATCCCAAAACCGCCGACGAGGTTTTTGTGGACGGGGTGGCCGCCAACAGCCTCGACGAACCGGAGTGGGCGAAAAAAACGGCAGCTATCAGGCAGTCCGCCTTATCCGCCACTTTGTCGAGTTTTTGGGATAGGACGCCGCTTCAAGAGCAAACCGACATTTTCGGGCGGCGCAAATACAGCGGCGCGCCGATGGACGGCAAAAAAAGAAGCCGACCAACCGGATTTTTGCCAAAAGACCCCGAGGGCAATACCACGCCCAAAGACAGCCATATACGCCTGGCGAATCCGCGCGATCCCGAATTCCTCAAAAAACACCGCCTCTTCCGCCGCGCCTACAGCTATTCGCGCGGACTCGCCTCAAGCGGACAGCTTGATGTCGGGCTGGTGTTCGTCTGCTATCAGGCAAACCTTGCCGACGGATTCATCTTCGTGCAAAACCTCCTCAACGGCGAACCGCTGGAAGAATACATCAGCCCCTTCGGCGGCGGCTATTTCTTCGTCTTGCCCGGCGTGGAAAAAAAGGCGGCTTCTTGGGGCAAGGGCTGCTGGGCGTATAAACCTGCCTGACGGACAAATGCCGTCTGAATCCGATAAGGGGTTCAGACGGCATTTTACTGTTTGGGCGGTCAGGCTTTTTGACGAATTCGGATTTTATAGTGGATTAAATTTAAATCAGGACAAGGCGACGAAGCCGCAGACAGTACAAATAGTACGGCAAGGCGAGGCAACGCCGTACTGGTTTAAATTTAATCCACTATAAATTCATCACGCTGCCGTCGATTTTACAGCCGATGTTGTGATCGCCTTCCCTGCAGGCGGATGCCTTTTGACTTTCGTACCTTGTTTGATCACCATCGAGCTGCCTTTTACCTTGAGGTCTTTGATGAGGATGACGGTGTCGCTGTTTTTGCAGCGCCCGCGCCGTTGGCATCGAGCACTTGAGCCGCAAGGTCGGCGGCGGATTCGGTTTCATTCCATTCGTGGGCGCATTCGGGGCAGATGTATTGTCCGCCGTCTTCGTAGGTGTATTCGGAGGCGCATTGCGGGCAAGGGGGTAATGACATAGTTTGCCGTCCTTATCGGAGAAGTTACTTCGGCTTGGGAAAGTAGAATAATGCTTAAGGATAATAAATGGCAGGGTACAAGTAAATCGGGTATTAAAAATAGAAGGATTTACCGAACCCTAATAGAACAGCATATCCCATTTATGAATAGTAATATTTATGAAAAAAATTAGGAGATTAATGATGAAAAGAATTAAGTGCTTTTGTGATAAATTTCCATCAGGAGATACATTTAGAATGTGTATCATTCTGGATGACTATGATAATAGGGTTGATTATTATGTAGGAATATATGATTACATTACGTCTACCTTAATGAGCGATATTTACTATCGATCCACGATTGATGAGCATTTCAAGATTATAGAATTAATAGAAAAATAATCCAAATGAAATTTATGATGATGGCGGTGGTCAACAATTTTGCCTAGAATTTCATCATGATAAGGTCATTTTTACCACAATGAATTTGATGAAGAAGATGGTTATCCAGTATTAAGCTGTTCGCTGCATACTTTTAAAAACTGCTTTAATTGCTTGGAATGCTTTTTTTGCAATTGCCTAAAAAGTATTCATTCGGTGGTGGAGACTGTGATTGAGGAATAAGCATAATTAGCTTAATGAATAGAATCTGTTTGTTTTTGGGATGCCGTCTGAAACCTGAAACCGGCTTCAGACGGCATAGCTTTATCGCTTGTCTTTTTCCGGTCTCACCCAGCCTTCGATGACGTTTTTTGGCGGGCGCGGGCGAGGGCGAGTTTGTTGTCTTCGACGTTTTTGGTAATCGCGCTGCCTGCGCCTGTAGTTACTTTGTTGCCCAGTGTGACAGGGGCAACCAGTACGCAGTTTGAACCGATGCGTACTTCGTCGCCGATGACGGTTTTGTGTTTGTGCACGCCGTCATAGTTGGCAATAATCGTACCTGCACCGAAGTTGGTTTTGCTGCCGACTTCGGCATCGCCTATGTAGGTGAGGTGGTTGGCTTTGGTGCCTTTGCCGATGGCGGCGTTTTTTTGATTTCGACGAAGTTGCCGACGTGTACGTCGTCTGAAAGGCGGGCTTGCGGACGCAGGCGGGCGTACGGGCCGATTCGGTTGTTTTTCGCCGACTTCGCAGTCTTCGAGGTGGGAGAAAGGGGCGATTTTGCTGTTTGCGCCGATTTTTGGCGTTTTTGATGACGCAGTTTGCGCCGATTTCGACGTTGTCGCCGAGCTCGATTTCGCCTTCAAAGATACAGTTCACATCAATTACAACATCCCTGTCCGTGTTGCAGACGGCCGCGTAAATCGAAACGTGCCGGATCGCGCAGGGTTACGCCTGCTTTTGAGCAAGGCTTGCGCCTGTTCGGTTTGGAAGATGCGTTCGAGTTCGGCGAGCTGGAGTTTGTTGTTCACACCGGCGGCGAGATAGGAGGCGCGCACTTGGACGGGATGAACTTTAATACCGTCGGCAACGGCTTTGGCGATGAGGTCGGTTAAATAATATTCGCCTTGGGCATTGTTGCAGGAGAGGCTGTTCAGCCAGTTTTTCCAGTTTGGCGTTGGGCAGGGACGAGAATGCCGGTATTGATTTCTTTCACGGCTTTTTTTGGGCGGCATCGGCGTCTTTTTCTTCGACGATGGCGGTTACGCTGCCGTTGCTGTCGCGGATGATGCGGCCTAAACCTGACGGGTCGTTGGGAACATCAGTCAACAGCCCGACTTCGTCGCCGGCGGCTTCGAGCAGGGGTTCGAGGGTTTCAACGTCAATTAAAGGAACGTCGCCGTACAACACCAGCGTGCGGCCTTCGGCGGAAAAGGTGGGGCAGGGCGGTTTTTGACGGCGTGGCCGGTGCCGAGCTGTTCGGTTTGTTCGACCCAGACGACATCGCGTTTGACGTTGTCTAAAACTTGCTCTTTGCCGTGGCCGATGACGACGCAGATGTTTTGCGGATTCAGTGCGGCGGCGGTGTCGATAACGCGCCCGACCATGGGTTTGCCGCCGATGCAGTGCAGCACTTTGGGCATTTTGGAATACATGCGCGTGCCTTTGCCGGCGGCGAGGATGACGATGTTTAAAGTGTTTTTGCGGCATGACGGTTTTCCTGTGCAATGCCGTCTGAAGCGGCTTCAGACGGCATGGAGAGGGATTTATCGGTTTTGAAATTTGGGCTTTTGCCAGTTCTGTCCGCGTACGCCTTGTTCGGAATCGTCGGTTTGGTTGGGTAACACGGCATGGCGTTCGGGGCGGTATTGGTTGTAGTTCATATTTTTCGAGTAGCTGCCATCTTGGTAATAAACGGGTGTACCGGCAGGATATTTTTTTGACGGACGGCGGTTTTGCCGTTTTCGTTCCGGTAGGTTTCCCATGAGCAGCCCGACAGTACGGCGGCGGCAGTCATCAGAATAAGGGAAGGTTTTACGCATGGCTTTTCTTTCGTATTTTCGGGGTTTAGGGGGTATTGTAATGAGTTTAGCGGTGTTCTGACAAAGTTTCTGCATACTGTGCCAGTTGCGCCATATCGCGTGCGCAGTCGTCGATAAAGGGCAGCTCGTGCACTTTTTGCGCCGAACCAGACGGTTTTCATGCCCAATGCTTTTTGCCTGATGCAGGTTGTCCGCGCTGTCGTCCACCATAATGCAGCGTTCGGGCGGTACGTCCAATAGGCGGCAGACGTTGAGATACGCTTGCGGATTGGGTTTGTATAGCAGTCCGAAATCATCCGTGCCGAACAGTGCGTCGAAACGGTTTTTCCAAACCGAGTGCGCCGACAACGGCACGGACGTAAAACGACGGGCCGTTGGAAAAACCGCCTTGCGCCCGTTCAGACGGCATAGGGTGTTTTCCGTATCCGCCATGCCGTGCAGCCTGGTCAGGATTGCATCGATCGGATGGCTTTTCGCGCAAAAAAATCGGCGATGTCGATTTCGGGATGGTGGATTTGCAGTCCGGCGAGCGTTGCGCCGTAGCGGTGCCAATAGTCTTGACGCAGGTCGGACGCGGCGGATTCGGAGAGTTTGAGGCGGCGTGCCATATAGCGTGTCATAGCGCGGTTGATGAGGTGGAAGATGCCTGCATCGGCATCGTGCAGCGTGTTGTCGAGGTCGAACAGCCACACGGTCGGATTTTCTTGCATTTTGAACCGTGAAAAATTTGTTAGAATGTTATTTTTACAGCGAATAGAGGAGGACTCAGAATGAAACGGAAAAATTTGGCTGCCGCCGCTGCTGGCGGTTTCGGCATACCTGCAGGCGCAGACGGAAGTCAGGCTGGCGGTGCATAAGTCGTTCAGCCTGCCCAAAGGGCTGATTGCGCATTTCGAGCGGGCAAACGATGCGAAGGTGTCGATTATTCAGGCGGGCGGCGCGAACGAAATGCTCAACAAACTGATTTTGAGCCGCGCCAACCCGATCGCCGACGCGGTGTACGGTTTGGACAACGCCAATATCGGCAAGGCGCGGGAAATGGGTATTTTGGCGGCGGCGCAACCTGGGTCCGCCCCCGTCGCGGTCGGGCTGCCTTCGGCTTTTGGCGGTCGATTACGGCTATGTGGCCATCAATTACGACAAAAAAATGGTTTGAAGGCAAAAAGCTGCCCCTGCCGCAAAACCCTGCAGGATTTGACCCGCCCCGAATATAAAAACCTATTGGTCGTGCCGTCTCCCGCCACATCTTCCCCGGGGCTGGGCTTCCTGATGGCGAACATCAGCGGCATGGGCGAAGAAGGCGCGTTCAAATGGTGGGCACAGATGCGGCAGAACGGCGTGAAGGTCGCCAAAGGCTGGAGCGAGGCGTATTACACCGACTTTTTCGCACAACGGCGGAGCTTATCCGCTGGTAGTCGGTTATGCCGCCAGCCCGGCGGCTGAAGTGTATTTTTTTCCAAAAGGCAAATACAGCGAGCCGCCGACGGGCAACCTGTTTTTTTAAAAGGCGGCGTATTCCGTCAGGTCGAAGGTGCGGCGGTCTTGAAGGGCGCGAAACAGCCGAAGCTGGCGGCAAAACTGGTGCAATGGCTGCAAAGCGGTGAAGTGCAACGTGCCGTTCCGTCCGAGATGTGGGTTTACCCCGCCGTCAAAAACACGCGCCTGCCTGATGTGTTCCGTTTTGCACAAGCACCGACGTACACGGATTCCCCTTCCCGTGCCGACATCAACGCCAAACAGCGAGGCTGGGTCGGACGCTGGATTAAAAACGGTATTGAAGTAAAAAAATGCCGTCTGAAAAAAAGGAGCGGTAGGAATGGAAGCGTTAAACACCATCGCCCGAAACCTGACCATGAAGCGCGAAACCGTAAGCTGTGCTGAATCCTGCACAGGAGGGCTGCTTGCCGCCGCATTTACCAGTGTGGCAGGCAGTTCGCAATGGTTTGAACAAAGTTTCGTAACATACAGCAACCGAGCCAAAGAAGACCGCTTGGGCGTGTTACCCGAAACCCTGCTCGAATATGGCGCGGTCAGCCGCCAAACCGTCTATGAGATGGCGCGCGGCGCGAAAGCCGTGGCGCAGGCGGATTACGCCGTCGGTATTTCCGGTATCGCCGGCCCGAGCGGCGGCAGCGAAAGCAAACCCGTCGGTACGGTTTGGTTTTGGGTTTGCCTTTCCGGGCGGAAGTTGTGAAGAAATACGCCGTTTTGACGGCAACCGCGAATCCGTCCGCGCGCAGGCCGTCGCCTTCGCATTGGAAAGGTTGGCGGGGCTGATTGAAAACGGCGGCGATGCCGTCTGAACAAAAATCCCTATCGGATAAAAATGCCGTCTGAAACGTTGCAGGTTTTCAGACGGCATTTTGTCGGGTTAGGCGGCGACGAGGCTTATTTCACTTTTGCCTTTCAACGCGCCGTAGCCTGCCGCGTCCATTTGTTCCAGCGGGATGAATTTTCAAACTTGCGCCGTTGATGCAGTAGCGCAGTCCGCCTTTGTCTTGCGGGCCGTCGGCGAAGACGTGTCCCAAGTGCGAATCGGCGGCATGGCTGCGTACTTCGGTGCGGCGCATGTTGTAAGTGAAATCGTCGTGTTCGGTAACGGCAGCGGCGTTAATCGGGCGGGTGAAGCTCGGCCAGCCGCAGCCGGAATCGAATTTGTCGGCGGAGCTGAACAGTGGTTCGCCGCTGACAACGTCCACATAAATGCCGGGTTTGAACAAATGGTCGTATTCGTGGCTGAAGGCATATTCGGTTGCGCTGTGTTGGGTAACTTGGTATTGCTCTTCGGTCAGGATGCGTTTGAGTTCGGCATCATTGGGTTTTTTTATACGTTGCCGCGTCGAAGCCTTTGCCTTGCGGAGCGGCTTTTGGTTTTGCCTGGCAGCGGTTCGTCGGCTTTGCGGATATCGATGTGGCAGTAGCCGTTGGGGTTTTTTAATCAGGTAGTCCTGATGGTATTCCTCAGCGTTGTAGAAGTTTTTCAGCGGCTCATTTTTCGACGACGAGGGGAAGTTTGTATTTTTTTGCTGCTCGCGTTTGAGGGCGGCGGCGATGACGGCTTTTTCGGCAGGGGTCGGTGTAGTACACGCCGCTGCGGTATTGCGTGCCGGTGTCGTTACCTTGTTTGTTGAGACTGGTCGGATCGACGACGCGGAAATAGTATTGCAGGATGTCGTCGAGGCTGAGTTTGTCGGCATCGTAGGTGACTTTGACGGTTTCGGCATGGCCCGTGTTGCGGTAGGACACGTCTTCGTAGCTCGGATTTTTTTGTTTTGCCGTTGGCGTAGCCGGATACCGCGTCAACCACGCCGTCGATGCGTTGGAAATAGGCTTCCAAGCCCCAGAAGCAGCCGCCGGCGAGGTAGATGGTGCGCGTATTCATGATTGCTGAATCCTTTTTCTGTGTGTCGGGTTTGTAGAACGAATTTTTCAGACGGCCTAAATCGGCATTCGGATCGTTGATTAACGCCAATGCCTGCGCTTCGTTGATGCTGCCTTTGACGATGCGCTGCACGTCGCCGTCTTTACCGATTAACGCCCACGAGGGGTAAACGCTGATGTTCAGGCTTTGGGCAATCGTGCCGCCGTTGTCGGTAACGACGGGCAGCTTGGGGATAGTTCAAACCGGCATACCATTTTTGGAAGTCGCCGTCTTTTTTCTCGTGCAAAAAAATCCCGGAGACGCGACGGTAATCAGGTTGGCGGAGCCGAATTTTGCATCTTGCGCCCATTTTTCGGTCTGTCCCAATTCGGACAAACACAAAGGACACCAGCTCGCCCAGAATTTAATCAGCGTCGGTTTGTCTTTTTTTCAAATAAACATCGGCGGGGCGGTTGTCTGCGGTTTTCAAAGTGGACAAAGTATGCGGCACGGTCGCGGCTTCGGCATCGGCGATTTTGAGCGAACAAGCGCCCAGCACAAACAGACAGCCGAACTTGGCGCAAAGGGAAAAGAAAGTACGGGGTTTCATTTTTGATGTTTCCTGTGTGGACGGTTTGTATGATTAGACGTTTGAGATGCCGAAACCTTACAGCCCGGATTTTCAGACAACCTTGCCGCGTAAAATACGCTACAATACTCCCTATTTCAAGTTTCTAAAATTAAAAGGAAAATTCAATGTTCAGCTTCTTCCGTCGCAAGAAAAAACAGGAAACTCCGGCTCCTGAGGAGGCTCAAATTCAGGAAACCGCAGCAAAAGTAGAATCCGAAGTTGCTCAAATAGTTGAAAATATTAAAGAAGGTTCTGAATCTTTAACGGAAAGCGTCAAAGGGCAGGTCGAATCAGTTGTCGAATCGGCTGTTGAAACTGTCAGTAGTGCGGTTGAACAGGTAAAGGAAGCTGTTGCCGAGATGCCGTCTGAAGCGGCTGAGGTTGCGGAAAAAGCAGCGGAACAAGTCGAAGCGGCAAAAGAAGCCGTTGCCGAAACCGTCAGTAACGCGGTTGAACAAGTAAAGGAAACCGTTGCCGAGATGCCGTCTGAAGCAGGGGAAGCGGCTGAAAAAAGCAGCGGAACAAGTCGAAGCTGTAAAAGAAGCCGTTGCCGAAACCGTCAGCGGTGCAGTTGAACAGGTAAAGGAAACCGTTGCCGAGATGCCGTCTGAAGCAGAGGAAGCGGCTGAAAAAAAGCAGCGGAACAAGTCGAAGCGGCAAAAGAAGCCGTTGCGACAACTGAAGAACACAAGCTCAGTTGGGCTGCACGTTTGAAACAAGGCCTGACCAAATCGCGCGACAAAATGGCGAAATCGCTGGCGGGCGTGTTCGGTGGCGGACAAATCGACGAAGATTTGTACGAAGAGCTGGAAACCGTGCTGATTACCAGCGATATGGGCATGGAAGCGACGGAATACCTGATGAAAGACGTGCGCGACCGCGTCAGCCTCAAAGGGCTGAAAAGACGGCAACGAGTTGCGCGATGCGCTGAAAGAAGCCTTGTACGACCTGATTAAGCCGCTGGAAAAACCTTTGGTCTTGCCGGAAACCAAGGAGCCTTTCGTGATTATGCTTGCCGGTATCAACGGCGCGGGTAAAACCACGTCTATCGGCAAATTGGCCAAATACTTCCAAGCGCAGGGCAAATCTGTATTGCTGGCGGCAGGCGATACTTTCCGCGCCGCCGCGCGTGAGCAGCTTCAAGCTTGGGGCGAACGCAACAATGTAACCGTGATTTCGCAAACCACGGGCGATTCCGCAGCCGTTTGTTTTGATGCCGTCCAAGCCGCCAAAGCGCGCGGCATCGACATTGTGCTGGCCGACACCGCCGGCCGTCTGCCCACGCAGCTTCACTTGATGGAAGAAATCAAAAAAGTGAAGCGTGTGTTGCAAAAAGCCATGCCCGACGCGCCGCACGAAATCATCGTCGTGCTTGATGCCAACATCGGGCAAAACGCCGTCAACCAAGTCAAAGCCTTTGACGAAGCATTGGGTTTGACCGGTTTAATCGTTACCAAGCTAGACGGCACGGCAAAAGGCGGCATCCTCGCCGCGCTTGCCTCCGACCGCCCTATCCCCGTCCGCTACATCGGCGTGGGCGAAGGCATAGACGATTTGCGCCCGTTTGACGCGCGCGCGTTTGTGGACGCACTGCTGGATTGAGCCGAAATGCCGTCTGAAAACGGCAGACCGATGCCGTCGTCCCGCACAGGCGGGAATCCAGACCTTTGGGCGGCGGCAATATTTAAAGATTATCTGAAAGTTTGAGGGTTCTAGATTCCCGTTTTCACGGGAATGACGAAAAGGTGGCGGGAATGACGGGAATGGCGAAGTTTCAGACGGCATCGTCCCCACCGTCATTCCCGCGCAGGCGGGAATCCAGTGTGTTCGGTTTCAGTTGTTTTTGGGTTTCGGGCAACTTCTAAACCGTCATTCCCACGAAAGAGGGAATCCAGACCTGTCGGCATGGAAACTTATCGGGTAAAAAGGTTTCTCCAGTCCGAGTCCTAGATTCCCGCTTTCGCGGGAATGACGAAAAGGTTGCGGGAATCATGGGAATGGCGAAAGGTTGCGGGAATGACGGGAATGGCGAAGTTTCAGACGGCATTAAATACTTTTGATGCTTTGGTGGGCTTCAGCCCACCAATCCACTCAATTCATACCAATCTATACCAATCCATACCAACTCCCCACCTCATCCCCAAAAAACACCCCCGCGCCTGACACATTTACCGTATAAAATACCGAAACCGCCTCATACGGTATTTCACAAACCTTAACCCCTGCGCGTAAAAAAACGTATAAACCTAAAAACCGTTGCCGCCGCATCCCCTATAATTTCATCCAATAAAAACGAGGCACATATCATGGCGAAAAAATTCCCCATATTCCCCAAAAACCCCGAGCGCATCTGCTGGGGGTGCGACAAATATTGCCGCGAAGACGATTTGCAGTGCGGCAACGGCTGCGAGCGCATCCAACACCCCATCGAGCTGGACGGGCGCGACTGGTATAAAAAGGCGACTGGAGCAATCTCTTGAGCGAGGAGCAGCAAATCGAGCTGGGCTTGAAAGAAGCCCCGAAACCCGCCAAACCCCACATCAAGCTCCCCTCAAAAAAACAAAAACCGCCTGATTCCCCTTTTCCCGCCTGTGCCCGCTTTTGCACCTGCCTGCCGAATACGGCAGCCATAACGGCAACAGGGCAAACCGCCGCCCTTTCCGCTACATCGGAAACGGCGGATTTTTGCATCAAGGAAACAGCCCGACAGAAATACCGCTTCAACAAAGCCGTGTTGTAACGGCAGACCGATGCCGTCATTCCCGCGTAGGCGGGAATCCAATGTGTTCGGTTTCAGTTGTTTTTGGGTTTCGGGTAATTTTCAAATCGTCATTCCACGAAAGTGGGAATCCAGACCTATCGGTACGGAAACTTATCGGGTAAAAAGGTTTCTCCAGTCCTGGGTCCTAGATTCCCGTTTTCACGGGAATGACGAAGGGTGGCGGGAATGACGAAAGGTTGCGAGAATCCGGCTTGTTCGGTTTCGGTTTTTGAGATTTCGGGCAACTTCTAAACCGTCATTCCCGCGCAGGCGGGAATCTAGGTCTGTCGGTGCGGAAACTTATCGGGTAAAAAGGTTTCTCCAGTCCCGAGTCCTAGATTCCCACTTTCGTGGGAATGACGGAATGTAGGGTTCGTGGGAATGACGGTTTAGGTATTTTTTTATAGAAAGCCGTAGGGGGCTGTAGGGTGGGCTTCAGCCCACCAATCTACCCATCCCACCAACTCACCCAATCTCACCCCACCCCAAAAAAATGCAAACGCCCCCGCCCCTGACACATTAAACTGACAAAAACGGCACATGACAAAAAAATGTCAGCCCAAAACTGACCAAAAAAATGTCAAAAGTGACCAAAAAAACGTCAGCCCTGCGCCGCGCATGCCCTTTTAAAAAAATCGCGAAAAGAAAACCAAAATAATAAAAAAATATATTAAAAAAACAATAAAATAATAAAAAAATTTTTAAAAAATCAGCGTTTGGCAAGATTTTTGGCACGCCGATTGCTGTAAGAAAAGACAAGCCGAAAGGCAAAGCAAAAAAAGACCGACGGTCAAATACATTGCGGGTTTTATAATTTTTCCGGCAGATGCCGAAAAAAACATTTTTATTTTTTTCACTTAAACTTTAAACTAGGAGTTATCCCATGAAAGCAATCCAAAAAGGTTTTACCCTGATCGAGTTGATGATCGTTATCGCCATCGTAGGTGTTTTTGGCCGTTGTCGCCCTGCCTGCATACCAAGACTACACCGCGCGTGCGCAAATGTCCGAAGCCCTGACTTTGGCCGAAGGTCAAAAAAATCCGCAGTGGTTGAATACTACTCCGATAAAGGCACATTCCCTGCTAGCAACGCAGATGCAGGGAATTGCAGCCGCTAGTACAATTACAGGTAAATATGTTAAATCTGTAGCAGTTACCGCTACGACTGGAACTAATCCTACAGCAAGCATTACTGCTACAATGAAATCCTCAGGTGTAAATAAAAGATATTTCAGGTAAAACCTTGGTTCTGGAAGGTAAACAAAACACAGGCTCGTTTGACTGGACTTGTAAAAAAAGGGCACTGTGGACGACAAATTCCTGCCGTCTTCCTGCCGTGGAAGTAGTAGTACTTCTACCACTACTGGTGGTTCTTCTGCTTCTTAATAAAGAAGCAATCGGGTTTAAATCCGATAAGGCAAACAAAAATGCCGTCTGAATCTGTTTCAGACGGCATTTTTTTATTTTTACAGGCTTGTTTTTTTGTTCCTGCCTGTCTTTTCCCCGCTCCCGCCGTCCCTTTCCGCCCTGCTGCCCACGCCTGCCGCGAAGCTGTCGGCGCGCCTGCCCGTCCTGCCGCCAAACCTTAATAAAGAAGCAATCGGGCTTAAATCCGATAAGACTGTAGGGTGGGGGCTGTAGGGTGGGGGCTGTAGGGTGGGCTTCAGCCCACCACTCCCACCACTCTCACTACTCCCACCACTTCCGCCGGTTCCCCAAATCCCACCGTTTCTCCCAGTTTCCACCGATAAAACACAAACGGAAGAAGGAGATTCCAGCCTGCCAATTACGACTATTTCGACGATTTGCCCACAACATCATACATTTTCGAGGATATTGTGAAGTGATGAGGTTGGTGGGATTGGTGGGCTAAAGCCCACCCTACAATCCACCCTACAGCCCATCGTACAGCAGATGTGATGTTGTGGGTAAATCGTCGAAACAGCAGATGTAGCAGATGTAGGGTGGGCTTCAGCCCACCGATTCCACCATTTCCACCTATCCCACCACCTCCAATATTTCCACCGCCTCTACCAACCTTATCACTTTACAATATCCTTAAAAAAATACATGACGTTGCGTGAAAATCGTCGAAATAGTCGTAATTTGCAATCAGAAATCCCCTTTTTCCTGTTTGTGTTTTTGAGTTGATGAAGATGGTGTGAGTCGGTGGGCTAAAAGCTCACCCTACAACCCACCCTACAACCCGCCTGTTCATCTGCTTTGAGGTTAAATCAATCATCATCCGGAGCGGCGTCAGGGCTTTTAACCTCCCCAATCCAACGGGTAAATGCCTTTTTCAACGTCTTTGAAAAAAGAGGAATAACGCCATTCTTTTACACTTGGCACATATCCGTGTTTCACGGGGTTGAAATAAATATAGTCCCGGTGGTTGTTTAAATCTTGTTCGTCCCGAATCAGGTGTTCCCAAAACCTGCGCTGCCAAATGCCGGCTTCTCGCTTTTTTTATTTTGCTCTCGTTTGGGGCGCGGCACTCTTTTGGGATGAGTTGGGAAAATCGGGTTTTCAAATATGCAATCCGTATCGGGTAATCGTGTTCGCCTTCGGGCAGGTGCATGATGAAATGCAGATGATCCGGCAAAATGCAGATTGCCGTTGTTTCAAACGGATAGCGTATTTTCGTTTCACGATAGGCGAGGCGCAGCCTGTCAATATGCCGTATCAGATAATCTTTCGTCCTATCTTGCAAAGCCAATGTGAAAAAAAGTAGTACGCCCCGCGTATGAAGTCTCTTCGGTAGTTTGACATATTTATCCTCTTTTTGGTTTGATGGGAGAAACCTGTTGCTCCCTATTTGGGAGGTATAGCGGCTTCTCAGGGTAAATAGGTAGAAAGGGTGCTTAGGGTAAATATGTAGTGTAGGTTTGACTGTAGGGGGCTGTAGGGTGGGCTGTAGGGTGGGCTGTAGGGGTGGGCTGTAGGGTGGGCTTCAGCCCACCACTTCCGCCACACCCACTAATCCCTCTGCTACTTCTATACTCACCGACCCACACCATCTTCATTAACTCAAAAAAATATAAACGGGGAAGGGTATTCCTGCCTGCCGATGATAACCATACTGTTGATTTCTACATCTGACCTTATGTGTTTTCGAGGATGCAGTGAGGTAGTGGGAGGGTGGAAGTAGCGTAATCGGTGGAAGTGGTGAAAGTGGCTGAAGTGGTGGGCTGAAGCCCACCCTACAACCCACCCCTACAGTCCGCCCTACACCTTACGCCCCAGCTTATGTATCCACCCTACAGCCCACCCTATGCATTTACCCTACGCAACGTCTTATTCGCTATCTTATAACCTGCCTGACCTCCCTCCCTTACAAAATGCTGAACCTGTTTCAGGCATCGTTTTGGGGCTGCCTGTGCGGAATTTGGCGGTAGGCGCGGTAGTAGGGCTCTAGCTGTCGGGCGATGAGTTGGAGCTGTTGAAGGAGGATATGGCTTTGCGCGCCGACGCTTTGCGCACGCAGGCTGTCAAGTTCGCCGCGCAGGCTGTCTAATTCGGCGTCGAAGCGGTCGGGTTCCATGTCGGGCAGGTTTTGGAAGATGTGTGCGGCGTGTTCCGCGGCACGGTAAAACCTGCCTGTAAAGTCGGGGCCGCACCCTTCGTGCATTTCGCTGCGGTATGCGCCGAGGGCGGAAATATAGCCGGTCAGGGGCGTAGCCGGTTTTAAGGAGGGTGAAGCCGGGTTGCAGGCTGCCGGCGAATTTTTCGGGTTCGCCGCTCATGTCGGAGAGGGTGCTGCTGAGGGCGGCGGTGTGTTCGTGGGCGCGGCGGCGGGTGGCGCGGTATTCGACGTCGTCGCCTGTTTCGCCGCTTTTGAGGCGTTCGGTGATTTTTCGAGATAGGCGCCGCTGCTGCGTACGGCAAGGGCGGCGGTGCGTTCGAGCGTGAGGTATTTCCAGTCGGGCCACAGGTAGCTGACCGCCGCCCAGGCGAGGGATGCGCCGATAATGGTATCGATGATGCGCACGGGCATGGCGGCATATACGTCCAACCCTGCAAGCGACAGGCTGGTCAGTGCCTGAATGGTGATGAAAAAAATGTCGAGAAGCTGTATTTGTAGGTGCGGGTCATGAAGAACAGGGTGGTGCTGACGACGACGATCCAAAGCTTGGTTTCGACAGACGGGGTGAAGTAGGGGACGAGCGAGCCGACGATTACGCCGAGTACGGTACCGGCAATGCGCTGGCGGACGCGGCTTTTGGTTGCGGTGTAGTTAGGCTGGCAGACGAAAAGGGCGGTCAGCAGTATCCAGTAGCCGAGGTTGAGGTTGAGGGCTTCGACTATGGTGCAGGCGGCGGCAACGACGAGGGACAGGCGGACGGCATGGCGGAATACGCCTGATTCGAGGTTCAGCTGCGGACGGATGGCCTGCCAGGTGTTTTTGAAGTTGCCGGTCTCTATGGCGGCGATGCGGGTGTCGCCCATGCGGTCGTTTTTCCACTTGAAGGCTGTTGTGCTGGAGTTGGCGGAATTGTTGGTCGACGCTGCCGAGGTTGTCGAGCAGGCGGCCGAGGTGGCGGATGTCGGGATTGTCGTTGCCGTCTGAAAGGAGGTGCAGCGACTGGCGGCAGCCTTCGATGGCGCGGCCGAGGCGTTTGCTGTATGTGTAGTCTTTGCCCGCCCTGAGTGCTTGGGCGGTATTGCGGCATGCCTGCCCCTGCATTTCGAGCAGGCGGTGGATGCGGAAGATGATGTCGGTGTTTTTGAATTTTTTTCGGACATTTCCTGATAATCGACGTGGGCGGAGCTGATGCGTTCGTGTATGTCTTGGGCGGCAAAAGTAGTAGCGCAGCATTTTGGCGGTGCGCGGGTGGCGGTGTTTGCCGCGAAGGCGGTAAAACAGGGCGGAACGGCATTGGTTGAAGGCGGTGATGACGCCGGTGTTGCTCATGGCGAGGTCGATGTGGCGGTTGCCTATCCATTCGGCTTCGTCGGGATCGAAAAAGTCGGCTTTGGCTTCGAGGTAGCTGCCGAGTGCTTCGTAGGCGTTGGCAACGTTTTTCTTGAACGGGGCGATGGGGCAGGATGATTTGGAACAGGAGGATGGCGGTGCTGTACAGTACGGTGCCGCACAAAAATCATGAAGGGGTTGGTCAGCCAGTAGGGTCTCGGGGGTGTAGGGTGAGGGTGGTGTAGGGTGGCGACGGCGAGTGCGCCGAATGCGAAGGTGCGGTATTTGAGCCCGACTGCGCCTAAAAATGGTGAAGCCGAAGGTCATCAGGGTCATGGCGAGGATGAAGGGCAGCCCTGTGCCGAGGGTGCTTTGTGCCGTGAGCGAGGAGAGAGTGAACAGGGGCGACGGAGGCAATGATGTTTTTCAGCCGTCCGGTCAGGCGGTTGTCCAAATCGACAAGGCCGCCGGCAATAATGCCGAGTACGAAGGGCATGGCGAGCTTGGGTTCGCCTATCTGAAGGACGGTGGCGGCGGCGGTAAAGACGCTGGCGAAAAACAGGAAGTGAGGTAATGAGCAGAGGCTTGAGGGGTGGGGTTTTCATGGTTTTACCGGTTTATTGTTATGAAGTGAATAAAGTGTAGCACATGAATGGGGCGGATAAAATCATGCCGTCTGAAAAACAGGGGATGCGGTTTTCAGACGGCATTGGGTTTTTGCGGATTAGGAAACGAGGTTGAGGTCGTTAATCCTGTCGTAAAGGAGTTCGGGCATTTTGCCTTCTTCGTACAGTTGGATGTGCAATCGCAGGTTGTTGGCGGAAACGGACTGGCGCAGGGCTTCTTCGTAACTGATGATGCCGTGACGGTACAGTTCGAAAAGGTTTTGGTCCATCGTCTGCATTCCGTCGGTTTTGGCGGTTTCCATGATTTTTATTGATGTTCATCAGGGTCGCCCTTCAGGATGAAGTCTTGGATGGCGGGCGTGTTGATGAGCAAATCGACAACCGCCGTCCTGCCGGTTTTGTCTTTTTGAGGGCGAGACGTTGGCAGACGATACCGGACAGGTTGAGGGCGATGTCGATCAGTATTTGCTTGTGCTGTTCTTTGGGGTAGAAGTTGAGTATGCGTTCGAGCGACTGCGGCGCGGTGTTGGCGTGGAGCGTAAAAATGCACAGGTGGCCGGTTTGGGCGAGCTGCATCGCGTATTCCATATTTTTCCCTGCTGCGGACTTCGCCGATGCAGACCACGTCGGGGACTGGCGCATAGCGTTTTGTACCGCCGTCTGCCAGTTTATGGTGTCGACGCCGATTTCGCGCTGGGTAAAGATGCAGCGGCGCGGTTTGTAGATAAACTCAATCGGGTCTTCGATGGTAACGATATGGCCGGGCAGGGTTTTTGTTGCGATGTTCGAGCATAGTCGCCATCGTGGTGGATTTGCCCGAACCGGTAGGCCCGACGATAATCAGCAGCCCGCGCGGCGCGACGGCGAGGTCTTTGAGTTTTTCGGGCAGACCCAATTCCTGCATTTGCGGGATGATGTGGTTGATGTGCCGCAAAACCAAAACCTGCGTGGCCTTGGCTGTGGTAGGCGTTGGCGCGGTAGCGCGTGCCGCTGCGCGATTGGACGGAGTAGTTGATTTCGCCGTCGCGCTGGAATATTTCCGATTGTTCGGCGTTCATCGTCGATGCGGTGATGGCGGCGGTTTCCTCGCCCGTCAGAGCCTTTTGCGGCTGCGGGGTTAATGCGCCGTTGATTTTTCAACGAGGGCGGGAATCCTTTGCTGATAAGGATGTCGGACGCGCTTTGCGCTTCTGCGGTTTCGCACAGGCGGTCGAGCAGCGGGTGGAGGTGTGCGCCGATTTCGGCCGGGGTTTCGGATCGGCTTTGTTTTTGAGAATACACTTGAACCATTTCGTCCAAGATGTCGTGCAGGTTATTGGTACTCATCGTTAACTTCTTTTTCAGTTTAAGCCTTGCAGTTTGCGGCGGCAGGTTTTCAACAGGAAGGCGGACGCTTCCTATTCGGAAGGGTATGCTGGGCTGGATGTCGCGTCCCGCCCTGCGTGTTTTGCACCTTTGTTTTTCCGCCGGTATGGCCGGAAGGCGGTGTGTGTCAGAAACTCATACTTTCGCTGTTTTGCGCGCGTTTGCGTGCGACTTCCGGTGCAATCAGCCCTTGGCGCACCAGCGATTGCAGCGATTGGTCCATCGTCTGCATACCGCTCGCCTGCCCGGTTTGCAGGACGGAGTTAATCTGCGCGATTTTTGTTTTCGCGGATGAGGTTGCGGACGGCGGGATTGGAAATCAGGATTTCGTGCGAGGCGACACGGCCGTTGCCGTCGCGCGTTTTTCAGCAGATTTTTGGGAGATGACGGCGGTCAGCGATTCAGACAGCATAGAGCGCACCATTTCCTTTTCCCCCGCCGGGAATACGTCCACGATACGGTCGACGGTTTTTGCCGCGCCGGTCGTGTGCAGCGTCCCGAAAACCAAGTGTCCGGTTTCGGCGGCGGTCAGTGCCAAGCCGATGGTTTCGGGGTCGCGCATCTCGCCGACAAGGATAACGTCGGGGTCTTCGCGCAATGCGGAACTCAGCGCGTTGGCGAAACTGAGGGTGTGCTGGTGCAGCTCGCGCTGGTTAATCAGGGATTTTTTGCTTTGGTGGACGAATTCGATCGGGTCTTCGATGGTCAGGATGTGTGCCGGCTGGGTTTCGTTGATGTAGTTGATCATTGCGGCAAGCGTGGTGGATTTGCCCGAACCGGTAGGGCCGGTAACCAATACCATGCCGCGCGGCGATTCTGCGATTTTTTTGGAAAAATGCGCGGGGCTTTCAATTCTTCCAGCGATAAGACGGTGCTGGGAATGGTGCGGAATACGGCGGCGGGGCCGCGGCCGGTGTTGAAGGCGTTGACGCGGAATCGGGCGACATTGGGCAGTTCGAACGAGAAGTCGACTTCCAAGTTTTGCTGGTAGATTTTTCCGCTGGTGGTCGTTCATAACGGAGGTAACCATATTGCCGACCTCTTCCGCGCTCATTTCGGGAAGGTTGATGCGCCGCATATCGCCGTGAACCCGAATCATAGGGGATATGCCCGAACTCAGGTGAAGGTCGGATGCTTTGTTTTTAACGCCGAAGGCGAGTAAGTCGGTAATCTGCATAATGCGGCTCTGTTTAGTATAATGTTTCGATTGGTTGGAATGATTCTAACAACCTTGATTGTACCGCCCTGACTGGAGGGGTTTCAACTGTTTAATCATTTTTAATAGGGGATAATCTATGACGGTGTTGCAACAGCGTTATCGGGAGGTGTCCGACCGTATCGGAAAAATTGGTTCTGCAGGCGGGAAGGAAGCCGCATTCTGTCAGCCTGATTGCCGTCAGTAAGACTTTCCCTTCAGACGGCATCCGCGAAGTTTACGCCGCCGGACAGCGTGATTTCGGCGAGAACTATATTCAGGAGTGGTACGGTAAAACGGAAGAGTTGGCGGATTTGCCCGACATCGTGTGGCACGTCATCGGCGATGTGCAGTCCAACAAAACCAAATTTGTCGCCGAACGCGCGCATTGGGTGCATACCGTATGCCGTCTGAAAAACCGCCCGCCGTTTGAGCGAACAGCGCCTTTCCTCAATGCCGCCTTTGCAGGTGTGTATCGAGGTGAATATTGCGGGCGAGGCGGCAAAGCACGGTGTTGCGCCCGAAGAAGCGGTCGCGCTTGCGGTCGAAGTGGCGAAGTTGCCGAATATCGTCGTACGCGGCTTGATGTGCGTCGCCAAAGCCGGCGGCAGCGAAGCGGAATTGAAGGTGCAATTTCAAACGATGCGGAAACTGCTTTCCGACCTCAATACGGCTGGCGTTAAGGCGGACGTGCTATCTATGGGGATGTCGGACGATATGCCTGCCGCTATTGAGTGCGGTGCGACACACGTCCGTATCGGCAGCGCGATTTTTCGGGAAAAAGGGTAGATTGGAATGCGTACAATAAAATATCTTGCAATGGCGTTATTGCTTATGTTTACGGTTGCCGGCTGTCAGTTGGCGGGTTGGTATAAGTGTCCGTCCCTGTCCGGCTGGTGTAAGCCGAGAAAACCTGCTGCCATCGATTTTTTTGGGATATTGTCGGCGAGAGTCCGCCGTCTTTAGAGGACTACGAGATACCGCTTTCAGACGGCAATCGTTCCGTCAGGGCAAACGAATATGAATCCGCACAACAATCTTACTTTTTACAGAAAAAAATAGGGAAGTTTGAAGCCTGTGGGTTTGGATTGGCGTACGCGTGACGGCAAACTTTTGATTGAGACGTTCAAACAGGAAGGTTTTTGATTGTTTGAAAAAAAGCAGGGGTTGCGGCGCAACGGTCTGTCCGAGCGCGTCCGATGGTAAAAAAATGGGAATGAATTTAGTAAGGTAATTTTTGAATAGGGTAGAAATAATGAATGTTTATTTTCTCGGCGGCGGCAACATGGCGGCTGCCATCGCAGGCGGATTGGTCAAACAAGGGGGATATCGCATCCATATTGCCAACCGGGGTGCGGAAAAGCGCGAACGTTTGCAAAAAGAGTTGGGTGTCGAAACTTCGGCAACCCTGCCAGAATTGCATTCGGATGATGTTTTTGATTCTTGCCGTCAAACCGCAGGATATGGAAGCTGCGTGCAAAAATATCCGCACCAACGGCGCATTGGTGCTTTCTGTCGCAGCCGGATTGTCAGTCGGTACGCTCAGCCGTTACCTCGGGGGAATACGCCGCATTGTCCGGGTTATGCCGAATACACCCGGAAAAATCGGGCTGGGCGTATCCGGTATGTTTGCCGAAGCGGAAGTATCGGAAACAGACTGCAAGATTGCCGATCGAATCATGAAATCTGTCGGTTTGACCGTTTGGTTGGAAGATGAAGCGCAAATGCACAGCATCACCGGCATCAGCGGCAGCGGGCCGGCTTATGTGTTTTATCTGCTGGACGCATTGCAAAAATGCCGCCATCCGACAAGGGTTTGATATGGCAGAAGCACGTGCACTCAGCCTGGCAACATTTAAAGGAGCGGTTGCCCTTGCCGAACAGACGGGTGAAGATTTCGAGAAGCTTCAAAAAAATGTAACGTCAAAGGCGGGACAACCCACGAAGCCGTGGAAGCCTTCAGACGGCATCGTGTCGCCGAAGCCATAAATGAAGGCGTTTGTGCCTGTGTGCGCCGTTCGCAGGAAATGGAACGGCAATATCAATAATGTAAAGAAAAATAAAAACCAATCCAAAAACGTGTTATGATGCGCGTTTTTCAAAAACACCTTAGGCAATAAGCCTTATAAAAAAATCAAAGGAATAAAAGCCACTTTGTGGTGCTTTTTCAGTGAACCGAGAGGACATACATTATGGCAAAGCTGACAGAACAAGATATTTTTGAATTGGAACGGGCCTGAAGACGATTATATGAATGACGACCATTTGGCTTTTTCGTGAATTGCTGGTTAAAAATGCAAGATGAACTCATAGAGAATGCATCTGTTACGACAGGGCACCTCCAGGAACATGAATCAACCCCTGATCCTGCCGACCGTGCTACGCAGGAGGAGGAGTATGCATTGGAACTTCGTACACGGGATAGGGAGCGTAAACTCCTTAGTAAAAATACAGGCAACCATCCGCAATATTGATGAAGGGGATTATGGATTCTGTGCTGATACAGGAGAGCCTATCGGTCTGAAGCGGCTGCTGGCACGCCCGACAGCCACTTTATCCGTAGAGGCGCAAGAGCGGCGTGAGAGAATGAAAAACAGTTTGCCGACTAAATTTGCCTTTTTGGTTATTTTCAAACCATATAACAGAAAAAGGGGAGTAAATGAGAGGGGTAGGTAAATTTCGAGTCGGATGTGGTTTGTGGCGAAATAAAAAAACCTTATCCGACAGAGATATGACAACATTTCCCGAAAAATCCCGCTGAAAGTATTGACCGTATACGTCTTCAAGCGTATAGTTTGCTTCTTCGCTGCTGACGAAGCGGCGGTGATGAAAGCAGTTCAAACGCTCTTTAACAAAAACAGATTACCGATAAGTGTGAGTGCCTTGAGCCTCACACTGTTTGAAAAGACAGACAAGATAATGTTTTTGAACATTGTCCTGTTGGTTTCTTTTGAAGCAGACCAGAAGTTAAAAAGTTAGAGATTGAACATAAGAGTTTGATCCTGGCTCAGATTGAACGCTGGCGGCATGCTTTACACATGCAAGTCGGACGGCAGCACAGAGAAGCTTGCTTCTTGGGTGGCGAGTGGCGAACGGGTGAGTAACATATCGGAACGTACCGAGTAGTGGGGGATAACTGATCGAAAGATCAGCTAATACCGCATACGTCTTGAGAGAGAAAGCAGGGGACCTTCGGGCCTTGCGCTATTCGAGCGGCCGATATCTGATTAGCTAGTTGGTGGGGTAAAGGCCCACCAAGGCGACGATCAGTAGCGGGTCTGAGAGGATGATCCGCCACACTGGGACTGAGACACGGCCCAGACTCCTACAGGGAGGCAGCAGTGGGGAATTTTTGGACAATGGGCGCAAGCCTGATCCAGCCATGCCGCGTGTCTGAAGAAGGCCTTCGGGTTGTAAAGGACTTTTGTCAGGGAAGAAAAGGGCTGTTGCTAATATCAGCGGCTGATGACGGTACCTGAAGAATAAGCACCGGCTAACTACGTGCCAGCAGCCGCGGTAATACGTAGGGTGCGAGCGTTAATCGGAATTACTGGGCGTAAAGCGAGCGCAGACGGTTACTTAAGCAGGATGTGAAATCCCGGGCTCAACCTGGGAACTGCGTTCTGAACTGGGTGACTAGAGTGTGTCAGAGGGAGGTAGAATTCCACGTGTAGCAGTGAAATGCGTAGAGATGTGGAGGAATACCGATGGCGAAGGCAGCCTCCTGGGATAACACTGACGTTCATGCTCGAAAGCGTGGGTAGCAAACAGGATTAGATACCCTGGTAGTCCACGCCCCTAAACGATGTCAATTAGCTGTTGGGCAACTTGATTGTTCAGTAGCGTAGCTAACGCGTGAAATTGACCGCCTGGGGAGTACGGTCGCAAGATTAAAACTCAAAGGAATTGACGGGGACCCGCACAAGCGGTGGATGATGTGGATTAATTCGATGCAACGCGAAGAACCTTACCTGGTCTTGACATGTACGGAATCCTCCAGAGACGGAGGAGTGCCTTCGGGAGCCGTAACACAGGTGCTGCATGGCTGTCGTCAGCTCGTGTCGTGAGATGTTGGGTTAAGTCCCGCAACGAGCGCAACCCTTGTCATTAGTTGCCATCATTTAGTTGGGCACTCTAATGAGACTGCCGGTGACAAGCCGGAGGAAGGTGGGGATGACGTCAAGTCCTCATGGCCCTTATGACCAGGGCTTCACACGTCATACAATGGTCGGTACAGAGGGTAGCCAAGCCGCGAGGTGGAGCCAATCTCACAAAACCGATCGTAGTCCGGATTGCACTCTGCAACTCGAGTGCATGAAGTCGGAATCGCTAGTAATCGCAGGTCAGCATACTGCGGTGAATACGTTCCCGGGTCTTGTACACACCGCCCGTCACACCATGGGAGTGGGGGATACCAGAAGTAGGTAGGATAACCGCAAGGGGTCCGCTTACCACGGTATGCTTCATGACTGGGGTGAAGTCGTAACAAGGTAGCCGTAGGGGAACCTGCGGCTGGATCACCTCCTTTCTAGAGAAAGAAGAGGCTTTTAGGGCATTCACACTTATCGGTAAACTGAAAAGATGCGGAAGAGAAAAGCTTGAGTGAAGGCAAGGTTCGCTTAAGAAGAGAATCCGGGTTTGTAGCTCAGCTGGTTAGAGCACACGCTTGATAAGCGTGGGGTCGGAGGTTCAAGTCCTCCCAGACCCACCAATAACGGGGGCATAGCTCAGTTGGTAGAGCACCTGCTTTTGCAAGCAGGGGGTCATCAGTTCGATCCCGTTTGCCTCCACCAAAACTTTGCAAATCAAAGTAATCCAGTTGCTTTTATTTTATTTGTACTTTTATATTTTTATAGCAACTTATTTTTGATTTGCGGAGTAAAATAACGACGCATCGATCTTTAACAAATTGGAAAAGCCGAAATCAACAAACAAAAGACAATGAGTTTGTTTTGATTTTTTTACCTTTTGCAAAGGGTAAAAAAATCTCTCGAGAGAAAAAGAAAACAAACACAGTATTTGGGTGATGATTGTATCGACTTAATCCTGAAACACAAAAAGGCAGGATTAAGACACAACAAAAGCAGTAAGCTTTATCAAAGTAGGAATTTCAAGTTTACTTCCCTAGTCAACGGGTAGGTAAACGAAGTCAAAGAAGTTCTTGAAATGATAGAGTCAAGTGAATAAGTGCATCAGGTGGATGCCTTGGCGATGATAGGCGACGAAGGACGTGTAAGCCTGCGAAAAAGCGCGGGGGAGCTGGCAATAAAGCTATGATCCCGCGATGTCCGAATGGGGAAACCCACTGCATTCTGTGCAGTATCCTAAGTTGAATACATAGACTTAGAGAAGCGAACCCGGAGAACTGAACCATCTAAGTACCCGGAGGAAAAGAAATCAACCGAGATTCCGCAAGTAGTGGCGAGCGAACGCGGAGGAGCCTGTACGTAATAACTGTCGAGATAGAAGAACAAGCTGGGAAGCTTGACCATAGTGGGTGATAGTCCCGTATTCGAAATCTCAATAGTGGTACTAAGCGTACGAAAAGTAGGGGCGGGACACGTGAAATCCTGTCTGAATATGGGGGACCATCCTCCAAGGCTAAATACTCATCATCGACCGATAGTGAACCAGTACCGTGAGGGAAAGGCGAAAAAGAACCCCGGGAGGGGAGTGAAATAGAACCTGAAACCTGATGCATACAAACAGTGGGAGCACCCTTGAGGGTGTGACTGCGTACCTTTTGTATAATGGGTCAACGACTTACATTCAGTAGCGAGCTTAACCGAATAGGGGAGGCGTAGGGAAACCGAGTCTTAATAGGGCGAACAGTTGCTGGGTGTAGACCCGAAACCGAGTGATCTATCCATGGCCAGGTTGAAGGTGCCGTAACAGGTACTGGAGGACCGAACCCACGCATGTTGCAAAAATGCGGGGATGAGCTGTGGATAGGGGTGAAAGGCTAAACAAACTCGGAGATAGCTGGTTCTCCCCGAAAAACTATTTAGGTAGTGCCTCGAGCAAGACACTGATGGGGGTAAAAGCACTGTTATGGCTAGGGGGTTATTGCAACTTACCAACCCATGGCAAACTCAGAATACCATCAAGTGGTTCCTCGGGAGACAGACAGCAGGGTGCTAACGTCCGTTGTCAAGAGGGAAACAACCCAGACCGCCAGCTAAGGTCCCAAATGATAGATTAAGTGGTAAACGAAGTGGGAAGGCCCTAGACAGCCAGGATGTTGGCTTAGAAGCAGCCATCATTTAAAGAAAGCGTAATAGCTCACTGGTCGAGTCGTCCTGCGCGGAAGATGTAACGGGGCTCAAATCTATAACCGAAGCTGCGGATGCCGGTTTACTGGCATGGTAGGGGAGCGTTCTGTAGGCCGATGAAGGTGCATTGTAAAAGTGTGCTGGAGGTATCAGAAGTGCGAATGTTGACATGAGTAGCGATAAAGCGGGTGAAAAGCCCGCTCGCCGAAAGCCAAGGTTTCCTACGCAACGTTCATCGGCGTAGGGTGAGTCGGCCCCTAAGGCGAGGCAGAAATGCGTAGTCGATGGGAAACAGGTTAATATTCCTGTACTTGATTCAAATGCGATGTGGGGACGGAGAAGGTTAGGTTAGCAAGCTGTTGGAATAGCTTGTTTAAGCCGGTAGGTGGAAGACTTAGGCAAATCCGGGTCTTCTTAACACCGAGAAGTGATGACGAGTGTCTACGGACACGAAGTAACCGATACCACGCTTCCAGGAAAAAGCCACTAAGCTTCAGTTTGAATCGAACCGTACCGCAAACCGACACAGGTGGGCAGGATGAGAATTCTAAGGCGCTTGAGAGAACTCGGGAGAAGGAACTCGGCAAATTGATACCGTAACTTCGGGAGAAGGTATGCCCTCTAAGGTTAAGGACTTGCTCCGTAAGCCCTGGAGGGTCGCAGAGAATAGGTGGCTGCGACTGTTTATTAAAAAAACACAGCACTCTGCTAACACGAAAGTGGACGTATAGGGTGTGACGCCTGCCCGGTGCTGGAAGGTTAATTGAAGATGTGAGAGCATCGGATCGAAGCCCCAGTAAACGGCGGCCGTAACTATAACGGTCCTAAGGTAGCGAAATTCCTTGTCGGGTAAGTTCCGACCCGCACGAATGGCGTAACGATGGCCACACTGTCTCCTCCCGAGACTCAGCGAAGTTGAAGTGGTTGTGAAGATGCAATCTACCCGCTGCTAGACGGAAAGACCCCGTGAACCTTTACTGTAGCTTTGCATTGGACTTTGAAGTCACTTGTGTAGGATAGGGTGGGAGGCTTTAGAAGCAGAGACGCCAGTCTCTGTGGAGCCGTCCTGAAATACCACCCTGGTGTCTTTGAGGTTCTAACCCAGACCCGTAATCCGGGTCGGGGACCGTGCATGGTAGGCAGTTTGACTGGGGCGGTCTCCTCCCAAAGAGTAACGGAGGAGTTCGAAGGTTACCTAGGTCCGGTCGGAAATCGGACTGATAGTGCAATGGCAAAAGGTAGCTTAACTGCGAGACCGACAAGTCGAGCAGGTGCGAAAAGCAGGACATAGTGATCCGGTGGTTCTGTATGGAAGGGCCATCGCTCAACGGATAAAAGGTACTCCGGGGATAACAGGCTGATTCCGCCCAAGAGTTCATATCGACGGCGGAGTTTGGCACCTCGATGTCGGCTCATCACATCCTGGGGCTGTAGTCGGTCCCAAGGGTATGGCTGTTCGCCATTTAAAGTGGTACGTGAGCTGGGTTTAAAAACGTCGTGAGACAGTTTGGTCCCTATCTGCAGTGGGCGTTGGAAGTTTGACGGGGGCTGCTCCTAGTACGAGAGGACCGGGTGGACGAACCTCTGGTGTACCGGTTGTAACGCCAGTTGCATAGCCGGGTAGCTAAGTTCGGAAGAGATAAGCGCTGAAAGCATCTAAGCGCGAAACTCGCCTGAAGATGAGACTTCCCTTGTGGTTTAACCACACTAAAGAGTCGTTCGAGACCAGGACGTTGATAGGTGGGGTGTGGAAGCGCGGTAACGCGTGAAGCTAACCCATACTAATTGCTCGTGAGGCTTGACTCTATCATTTGAAGAACTTCAAGAGATAAAAAGCTTACTGACTGATTCAGTCATCACCGAATATATTGATTAAGGCTTTACCGATTTGTAACAGTTTAAGTTTGGCGGCCATAGCGAGTTGGTCCCACGCCTTCCCATCCCGAACAGGACCGTGAAACGACTCAGCGCCGATGATAGTGTGGTTCTTCCATGCGAAAGTAGGTCACTGCCAAAACACCCTATTCAGAAAACCCCCGGATATCCGGGGTTTTTGCTTTGCATGGAAAAAAATGTCGGGGGTGGTAGGACGGTATCTGTACGGTGTCCGGTTGGGTTTGTGGAGGGACAACTTGAAACTTTGGGATATTCATTTTTAAAATGACGTAATTTTTATTATTTACCACACGTTGAAGGAAAAACCATGAAAAATGTTTGATTGTTCTGTGGTCTGTATTGTTCTGCTGCGCCTTCTGCCCTTCTTTTGCTGCGGTAAACGTCAATGCCGCTTCCCAGCAGGAATTGGAGGCACTGCCGGGAATAGGTCCGGCGAAGGCAAAGGCCATTGTGGAATACCGTGCGCAAAACGGTGCGTTCAAGTCTGTGGACGAGTTGACGAAGGTTAAGGGTATCGGCCCTGCGGTGTTGGCGAAGCTGAAGGATCAGGCTTCTGTCGGTGCGCCTGCGGCTAAGGCCCCCGCTAAACCGGCTATACCGGCCGCTAAAAAAATAGGGCGGGAAGGAAATAAAAGGGTGTCAGATAAGAGTCTGACGCCCTTTTTTTCTGGGAATTTAGATTAATGTTTGAGGGATATTTGGGAACTTCCCTGTTTTTTTAATATGGGAATTTGAAGTTTCATATTATTTTTCATAAGGAAATGATTTATGTTTTCTTTTTAGGAATCATCCTAAATAACTAGGGATATTTACATCTGAGTCAGAATTATCCCATGAGAGAAAGTTGCTAAGCCGATATAAGCAAAACAGGCTCATTGGACTATTTGTTACAGGCATCACAACCATAACAGCTATTCTGAATGGATTGGCGTAAACAAAAATGCCTCCACCCATTATTTTTCACTGTTTACGTCTACCTATCTATCAGAATAGTCCGTATTTGGAGATCTTCAACGGAAAAGTGGTAGCCGACGAAAGCTATTTTGATAGACACTGTAAAGGCAAATGCAGTCGCGGATCAGCCGGGAAAGTCGCCGTAATCGTAATCGGGTTTTTAAAGCGCGATGGTAAGGTTTTCAGCGTTTCGGTACCGAATATCTAGATAGCCGCTTATTGTTGCTGATTATCCTTTAACAGGTTAAGCTCTGACAGCGTTATTTATATCGGCTGCTACCACAGTTATGACATATTGGATGTAAACGGATTTACCCGCTTCCACATCAATCACAGTATACATTTCCACAACGATAAAACCATATTAATGAAATTTAGAACTTCTGGAGCCAAGTAAAACGTCAATTGCGAAATTTTAACGGCATTGCCCAAGAGTATTTTGAGCTATATTTGAAGGTATGTACAAATATCGTATGATGACCGTTTATCGGTTTTTATATCAGCTGAATGAGCTTGTTTTTTTGCTTCTTCCTTTTTTTAACGGCTAGATAGGTTGGGGGCAGAATAAAAAAATTTTGTCTTTTTAATTACTGGGTAGATAAAGATGTTGATATCCGATACACCCTCAACATAGTAGAAGGAGAAATGCCGTCTGAAAGACGGTTTTTGTTTTTGGAAACCTTGTGTTTTTATTCTGTTGCCCTTATTTTACTGGTAATTTTATTTTGAATTAGATGAAAAGATGAGTAATCAAGATTTTTACGCGACGTTGGGTGTAGCAAGAACAGCTACCGATGAAGAAATTAAAAAGCCTACCGTAAATTAGCAATGAAGTATCATCCTGACCGTAATCCTGATGATAAAGAGGCGGAAGAGAAGTTTAAAGAAGTACAAAAAGGCATATGAAACTTTGTCCGATAAAGAAAAAGCGTGCTATGTACGACCAATACGGTCATGCGGCATTTGAAGGAGGAGGTCAAGGTGGATTTGGAGGGTTTGGCGGATTTGGCGGTGCGCAGGGTTTTTGACTTTTGGGGATATTTTCAGCCAAATGTTTGGAGGCGGTTCAGGGCGCGCCCAGCCTGATTATCAGGGGTGAGGATGTTCAAGTCGGTATCGAAATCACGCTTGAAGAAGCAGCAAAAGGCGTGAAGAAACGCATCAATATTCCGACTTATGAAGCGTGCGATGTCTGCAACGGCAGCGGCGCGAAACCCGGGACATCCCCTGAAACCCTGTCCGACTTGTAAAGGCTCGGGTACGGTGCACATCCAGCAGGCGATTTTTCCGTATGCAGCAGACTTGTCCGACCTGCCACGGTGCGGGCAAACACATTAAAGAACCCTTGCGTCAAATGCCGTGGCGCAGGGCGGAATAAAGGCGGTCAAGACGGTGGAAGTCAATATTCCCGCCGGTATCGATGACGGGCAGCGTATCCGTTTGAGCGGCGAAGGCGGGCCGGGTACGCACGGTGCCTGCCGGCGACCTGTATGTAACCGTCCGCATTCAGGGCGCATAAGATTTTTCCAACGCGACGGCTTGGATTTGCATTGCGAACTGCCGATCAGTTTTGCCACGGCTGCTTTGGGCGGGGAGTTGGAAGTGCCGACCTTGGACGGCAAGGTTAAGCTCACCGTCCCCAAAAGAAACCCAAACCGGCAGGAGGATGCGCGTGAAGGGTAAGGGTGTCAAATCTTTACGCAGCAGCGCGACCGGCGATTTGTACTGCCATATTGTTGTCGAAACGCCTGTCAATTTGACCGACCGCCAGAAAAGAGCTTTTGGAAGAATTTGAGCGGATTTCTACCGGCTTGGAAAACCAAACGCCGCGCAAGAAATCGTTTTTAGACAAGCTGCGCGATTTGTTTGATTGATTTTAAGGTTCGGAAACAAAGCAGCCGTATCGGGTAATATCCCTGATACGGCTGTTTTTGTTTGTTTGGAAATAGTTTTTTTATTTTTCAATGTGGTATGGGGCAGGGTGGGATAACTGTTTTTTTAACCGTTCTTTTTAAAACTTGACATCATGGCGTGATGCCAACAATATGTGAACGTCTGTTGTCAAAGGAAGAATAATGAATAAAATCTTTATCCGGTTCGGTAGAAGAATACCGCGAACTGACGCTCCGAGGCATGATACTCGGTGCATTGATTACTGTAATTTTTACTGCGTCCAACGTTTACCTCGGTTTGAAAGTCGGGCTGACCTTTGCCTCGTCGATTCCGGCGGCGGTGATTTCGATGGCGGTTTTAAAAGTTTTTCAAAGGCAGCAATATTTTTGGAAAAACAACATGGTGCAGACCCAAGCCTCGGCGGCGGGTACGCTTTCGACCATCATTTTTGTCCTGCCCGGTTTGCTGATGGCGGGCTACTGGAGCGGTTTCCCGTTCTGGCAGACGACGCTTTTATGTATTGCCGGCGGGATTTTTGGGGGTGATTTTTACCATTCCGCTGCGTTACGCGATGGTGGTGAAAAGTGATTTGCCTTATCCGGAAGGTGTGGCGGCTGCTGAAATTTTTGAAAGTGGGCGGCCATGAAGAAGGGGATGACCGTCAGGGCGGCAGCGGTATCAAAGAGCTGGCGGCCGGCGCGTTGGCGGGATTGATGAGCTTTTTGCGCCGGAGGTCTGCGCGTGATTGCCGATAGCGCAGTTATTGGTTTAAAAGCGGTACGGCAATTTTCCAACTGCCGATGGGCTTTTCACTGGCATTGTTGGGCGCGGGCTATTTGGTCGGACTGACGGGCGGCATCGCCATCCTGTTGGGCATTTCGATTGCTTGGGGCATTGCCGTGCCGTATTTTCTCCTCGCACATTCCGCAACCTTCCGATATGGAAATGGCGGCGTTTGCGATGAAGCTGTGGAAGGAAAAAAAGTGCGTTTTATCGGTGCGGGAACCATAGGTATCGCGGCGGTTTGGACGCTTTTGATGCTGCTCAAGCCAATGGTGGAAGGCATGAAGATGTCGTTCAAGAGTTTTGGCGGCGGTGCGCCCGCTACAGAACGCGCTGAACAGGATTTGTCGCCCAAAAGCCATGATTTTCTGGGTATTGTCTATGATGTTTATTCTAGGGCGTGTCGTTTTTACCACTTTATCGGCGATTCGCACATTACGGGCGGCATGGCTTGGCTTTTAGTGGTCGTTTGCACGCTTTTTGGCTTCCATCATCGGCTTTTTGGTCGCCGCCGCCTGCGGTTATATGGCGGGTTTGGTCGGCTCGTCTTCCAGCCCGATTTCCGGCGTGGGCATCGTTTCCATTGTTATCATTTCGCTGGTTTTATTGGTTGTGGGCGAATCAGGCGGTTTGATGGCGGATGAAGCCAACCGCAAATTCTTACTGGCGTTGACGCTTTTTCTGCGGCTCGGCAGTAATCTGCGTGGCTTCGATTTCCAATGACAACCTGCAAGACTTGAAAACCGGCTACCTGCTCAAAGCAACGCCTTGGCGGCAGCAAGTTGCCCTGATTATCGGCTGCATCGTCGGTGCGCTGGTTATTTCGCCCGTGTTGGAACTGCTTTTACGAAGCCTACGGCTTTACCGGCGCAATGCCGCGCGAAGGCATGGATGCGGCGCAGGCTTTGGCAGCCCCTCAAGCGACTTTGATGACGACCATCGCGTCGGGCATTTTCGCCCACAACCTTGAATGGGTCTACATCTTTACCGGCATCGCGATTGGCGCGGTATTAATCGTCGTCGATTTGGTGTTGAAAAAAATCATCAGGCGGTAAACTTGCCCTGCCCGTCCTTGCGGTCGGTATGGGTATTTATCTGCCGCCGTCCGTCAATATGCCCATCGTGGCAGGCGCGGTGTTGGCGGCGGTTCTGAAACACATCATCGGTAAAAAGCGGAAAACCGTGAAGGCCGTCTGAAAAAAACGCCGAGCGCATCGGAACCTTGTTCTCCGCCGGCCTGATTGTCGGTGAAAGCCTGATTGGTGTGATTATGGCGTTTATTATTGCCTTCTCCGTGACCAACGGCGGCTCGGACGCGCCGCTTGCGTTGAATCTGCAAAACTGGGATGCCGCCGCCTCATGGTTGGGTTTGGCGTTCTTCGTTACCGGGATGTTTTTCTTTGCACAGCGCGTACTGAAGGCGGGTAGGTAGTCTGTCGGAAAAAATGCCGTCTGAAACGTTCAGACGGCATTTTTTTATCGGGAAAGTGTAAGGCGGAGCTTTTCAGCTTGCGCCCATGCTTTACCGGCAAGATCTTTGGGCGAAAGCAGCGGCGCGGTTTGAAGCGGCCAGCCTATGCCTATTGCCGGGTCGTTCCATATTAAAAACCTGTTCGGCTTCAGGCTTGTAATAGTCCGTGCATTTGTACGATGACTTCTGCCGTATCGCTCAAAAACGTAAAAACCCGTGTGCGAAGCCTTCGGGTATCCAAAGCTGGCATTGGTTTTGCGCGGACAGGGTTGCGCCCGCCCATTTGCCGAAAGTCGGCGAACCTTCTCGCATATCGACGGCCACGTCGAACACTTCGCCGACAACTACGCGTACGAGTTTGCCTTGTGTGTTTTCGGTTTGGTAGTGCAGGCCGCGCAATACGCCTTTGCGTGATTGGGAATGGTTTTCCTGAACAAAGGTTCGGTTGGCAATATTTTCTTTGAACCATCCGTCGCGGAAGGTTTCCATAAAAAAAGCCGCGTCCGTCTGTGAAGACTTGCGGTTTTAAAAATTTTTTTACGTCGGGGAGGGCGGTGTCGATGATGTTCATGATTTTCTCTGTATGCCGTCTGAAGAAAGTGGTTCAGACGGCATTTATTTGCCGATCAGGCGCAGCAGGTATTGCCCGTAGGCGGTTTTTTCCAAAGGCTTTGCCCGTGTTTCCACATCTTTTTTCGACAGCCAGCCGTTGCGCCAGGCGATTTCTTCGAGGCAGGCGATGTGCAGGTTTTTGGATGTTTTTGCACGGTTTGGACGAAGGAAGCGGCTTCGTGCAGGCTTTCGTGGGTGCCGGTGTCCAACCACGCGAAACCGCGTCCTAAGATTTGGACGGAGAGCGAGCCGTCTTCCAGATACAGACGGTTGAGGTCGGAAATTTCCAATTCGCCGCGTGCGGACGGTTTGATTTGTTTGGCGAACTCGACGACGCGTTGATCGTAGAAGTACAAGCCGGTTACCACCCAATCGGATTTGGGCTGTTGCGGTTTCTCTTCGATGGAAACGGCGCGGAAGTTTTCGTTAAATCCGACCACGCCGAAACGTTCGGGGTTTTTGACCTGATAAGCAAACACGGTTGCGCCGTGCGTTTTGCGCTGCCGCCTGTTTCAATGTTTGCGTAAACGACTGACCGTAAAAAAATATTGTCGCCCAAAACCAAGCAAAACATTGTCGTTGCCGATAAATTCTTCGCCGATGATAAATGCCTGCGCCAAGCCGTTCGGACTGGGTTGAACGGCATAGCTGATGGAAATGCCGAAATCGCTGCCGTCGCCGAGCAGGCGTTTGAAAGAGGCGTTGTCTTCGGGCGCGGTAATCACCAAAATATCGCGGATTCCCTGCCAGCATCAATACGGACAGGGGATAGTAAATCATGGGCTTGTCGTACACGGGCAGCAGTTGTTTGGATACGCCGCGTGTGATGGGGTAGAGGCGCGTGCCGCTGCCGCCTGCCAGTATGATGCCTTTCATCTTTGCTTTCTTGAGTAGTTTGTGATGGGTTTTCAGACGGCATATGCGTCAGGGATGCCGTCTGAAAAACTATTTGTCCGGTACCTAAACGTTCCAAACGATAGCTGCCGTTCAATACGTTTTGCCACCAGGTTTTGTTGTCCAGATACCATTGCACGGTTTTGCGGAGGCCGGATTCGAATGTTTCCTGCGGTTTCCAGCCCAGCTCTCTGCCAATTTTGGCTGCATCAATGGCGTAGCGCACGTCATGGCCGGGGCGGTCTTGTACGAAAGTAATCAAATCTTCATAACGTGCCACACCCGCCGGTTTTTCAGGAACAAGCTCTTCCAGCAGGGCGCAGATGGTTTTGACGACTTCAATATTGGCTTTTTCATTGTGGCCGCCGATATTGTAGGTTTCGCCGACAACACCTTCGGTTACAACCTGATACAGCGCGCGGGCATGATCTTCGACAAACAGCCAGTCGCGGATTTGCGTACCCGTCGCCGTACACAGGCAGCGGTTTGCCGGCAAAGCGCGTTCAGAATCATCAAAGGAATGAGTTTTTCCGGGGAAATTGTCGGGGACCGTAATTGTTGGAACAGTTGCTGACAATGGCGGGCAGCCCGTAAGTCCGCTGCCATGCGCGGACGAGGTGGTCGCTGGATGCTTTAGAGGCAGAGTAGGGGCTGGATGGCGTGTATGGCGTGGTCTCGGTAAACAAATCGTCTGTGCCGTGCAAATCGCCATAGACTTCATCGGTGGAAATATGGTGGAAACGGAAGGCTTCGCGCTGTTCAGACGGCATTTGCCGCCGGTAGGCGCGCGCCGCTTCAAGCAGATTGAATGTGCCGACGATATTGGTTTTGATAAACTCGCCTGCCGAATCGATAGAGCGGTCGACATGGCTTTCCGCAGCCAAAGTGCATCACGGCATCAGGCCGGTATTGCGCGAACACGCGGTCAAGTTCGGCGCGGTCGCAAATATCCACTTTGCTCAAAAAGCACAGCGAGGATTATTTGGCTACCCTCGGTCAAAGATTCCAAATTGCCGGCATAAGTCAGCTTATCGATATTGACGACAGAGTCTTGGGTGTTTTGGATAATATGACGGACAACGGCAGAGCTGATAAAGCCTGCGCCGCCGGTAATCAGTACAGTCATAGTATTCCTTATCGGGTATGTTGTCTTGAATCAGAGTATATCAGTATTATCTTTTTGCTTTCTTCCAAATGATTATCTTATGTTGTGCCGTTCTGTCGATTGTTCGGACGGCATTATGGAGGAATGATGAACATTACCCAAACTTCTCCCAAGAACTCTCCGCCACTACCGCGCAAATCAATGCCGCTATTGAGCTTTTAGACGACGGCGCGACCGTGCCGTTTATCGCGCGTTACCGTAAAGAAGCTACAGGCGGGCTGGATGATACGCAGCTGCGCCAGCTTGCCGAGCGGCTGCAATACCTGCGCGAGTTGGAAGATCGCAAAGCCGTTGTTTTAAAAAGCATTGAAGAGCAAGGCAAACTTTCAGACGACCTCAGGGGCGCAAATCGAAGCCGCCGACAACAAAACCGCGCTGGAAGACCTGTATCTGCCTTACAAACCCAAACGCCGCACCAAGGCGCAAATCGCGCGCGAACACGGTTTGCAGCTGCTGGCGGACGTGTTGCTTGCCGAGCAGCCGCAAGACGTGGAAGCCGCCGCGCAAGGCTACCTGAACGAAAACGTCCCCGACACCAAAGCCGCATTGGACGGCGCGCGCGCTATTCTGATGGAGCAGTTTGCCGAAGACGCGGAACTCATCGGCACGCTGCGCGACAAGCTGTGGAATGAAGCCGAAATCCATGCGCAAGTCGTTGAAGGCAAAGAAACCGAAGGCGAAAAATTCAGCGATTATTTCGACCACCGCGAACCTATTCGCACCATGCCCAGCCACCGCGCGCTGGCGGTTTTGCGCGGCCGCAACGAAGGCGTGTTGAACATCGCGCTCAAATATCAGCCTGACGACACGCCGATTACGCAGCAAAGCGAATACGAGCAAATCATCGCCCGCCGCTTCAAGGTTTCAGACGGCCACAAATGGCTGCGCGACACCGTGCGCCTGACTTGGCGCGCAAAAATCTTTTTGTCGTTGGAACTTGAAGCCCTAAATCGTTTGAAAGAAGCCGCCGATACCGACGCAATTACCGTGTTCGCCCGCAATCTCAAAGACTTGCTGCTCGCCGCGCCCGCCGGACGGCTGACGACGCTGGGTCTCGACTCGCCACCGCAACGGCGTGAAATGTGTCGTGGTGGACGATACGGGTAAGCTGCTGGATACCGTTATCGTCTATTTGACATCGAAAAACAATGATGTTTGGCAACGCTGTCGCGCCTGATTAAACAACACGGCGTGAAGCTCATCGCCATCGGCAACGGCACTGCCAGCCGCGAAACCGACAAAATCGCGGGCGAACTGGTGCGTGAAATGTCGAAAATGGGGCTGCACAAAATCGTCGTGTCTGAAGCCGGCGCGTCGATTTATTCCGCGTCCGAACTGGCGGCGCGCGAGTTCCCCGACTTGGACGTTTCCCGCGCGGCGCGGTGTCCATCGCCCAGCAGGCTGCAGACCCGCTCGCCGAGTTGGTCAAAATCGACCCTAAATCCATCGGCGTGGGTCAGTATCAGCACGACGTGAACCAAAGCCAGCTCGCCAAATCGCTGGACGCAGTGGTCGAAGACTGCGTGAACGCTGTCGGTGTGGACGTGAATACTGCATCCGCCCGCTCTTGGCGCGGATTTTCCGCCTGAATCAAACCCTGCACAGAACATCGTCGCCTACCGTGATGCAGAAAACGGCGCGTTCGACAGCCGCAAAAATTGCTGAAAGTACCGCGTTTGGGGCGAAAAACCTTCGAGCAGGCGGCAGGCTTTGCGGATTAACGGTGGCAAGAGCCGCTGGACGCGAGCGCCGTCCACCCCGGAAGCCTATCCAGTCGTCGCCAAAATGCTGGCGCAATACAGGCTACCGCCGCCGAACTCATCGGCAACCGCGAGCGCGTGAAGCAAATCAAAGCCTCCGACTTCACCGACGAACGCTTCGGTCTGCCGACCATTTTGGACATCCTGTCCGAACTGGAAAAACCCGGCCGCGACCCGCGCGGCGAGTTTCGGACGGCCTCCTTCGCCGAAGGCATCCACGAAATCAGCGACTCTGCGAAAGTCGGCATGATACTCGAGGCGTGGTCTCCAACGTCGCCAACTTCGGCGCATTTGGACATCGGCGTCCATCAGGACGGCTGGTGCACATCTCCGCCCTGTCCAATAAATTCGTTCAAGACCCGCGCGAAGTGGTGAAAGCCGGCGATGTGGTGAAAGTGAAAGTGCTGGAAGTCGATGCTGCGCAGAAAACGCATCGCGCTGACCATGCGTTTGGATGACGAGGCAGGCGGCGCAGCCAAAAGGCAATAGGTCGTCTGAAACCCGACACCCGAACGCCGCGACCGTAAACCACAACGTAACGACCGCGCGCCCGACCAATTCGGCGATGGCGGATGCGTTTGCAAGTTGAAGCGGTAAAAAGTAAGGCGGGCTTCCGGCCCGCTGTTTTTATATCGGATTTGAAATAGGCTATTTTGAAAAGCGGAGCTCATAAGCACCCGATTTACGCTTTTTCAGACGGCATTTTTGCGGGGTTGTGGCATGGATATGCAGACAGGCGTATAGTTTCGGATGATTAAACCGTTATATAAATAAGGAGTCCGAACCATGAAGAAAAGTGATGTTTGCCGCGCTGGTGTCCTGTTTTTCGGTTTCTGCGTTTGCGGCGTGTGCCGACAGCCAGCAGCAGTGCGTGATTTATAAAAACGGCAATGTCGCGGCAGAGGGCGGCTGCGCGGTCAGCAAAGTGCCAAAAGTGCCGATGCGCAAGTGTTGAAATGGAAGCTGAAAAACGGCAAAGGCGTAACCGTGGAAATCGGAAAAGACGGCAAGGTTTCGGTGAACAAAAAAACCGGGTGCGAAAGCGGCCAACAGCAATGCGGCAGGTATGGGTTTTGACATGTTATGCCGCCGATGCGGACAAGCGCGAGCAGTTCTGTTCGACCAATTATTGAACAGGTGCATATGCCAGATGCCGTCTGAACGGAGTTTCAGACGGCATTTATTGTAAAAATAGTTGTAAAAACAGCGATTCTTTGACAAGCCTTTAACTATTCCCTAATATCTTCACGCGCCTGCGTCCCCTTCAGGGCGGACATGAAGAAAACATTTTAGGAGGTCAAACGATATGGAATGGGGAGTTTAACAGCTATTACACGCTGATTGCTGCTACCCTGGTCTTGTTGGTGGGTAAATTTTTAGTTATCAAAGTTGTTGAGGGATTTTTAATATTCCTGAGCCTGTGGCAGGGCGGCCTGATTGCCGCGATTATTCTGTTTGCGCTGCATCAGTTGTACGGCGTGAGCTTCAAATTTGAAAAACCGCTGCAAGATGCGTTTATGCTGATTTTCTTCACGTCCATCGGTTTGAGTGCGGATTTTCTCGCGCCTGAAGGCGGGCGGTTTGCCGCTGGTAGTTTTTACCGCCGTGGTAGGCGCGTTCATTGTTGTGCAAAACTTTGTCGGGGGTCGGCCTGGCTACGGCTTTGGGTTTAGATCCGCTGATCGGCCTGATTACCGGTTCGATTACGTTGACGGGCGGGCACGGTACGGCAGGTGCCTGGGGACCTGATTTTGAAGCTAAATACGGCTTGGTCGGTGCAACCGGCTTGGGTATGGCTTCTGCAACTTTCGGGCTGGTGTTCGGCGGACTGATCGGCGGGCCGGTTGCACGCCGCCTGATCAACAAAATGGGCCGCAAACCGGTTGAAAACACAAAACAGGATCAGGACGACAACGCGGACGACGTGTTCGAGCAGGCAAAACGCACCCGCCTGATTACGGCCGAATCTGCCGTTGAAACACTGGCTATGTTTGCCGCGTGTCTGGCGTTTGCCGAGATTATGGACGGCTTCGACAAAGAATACCTGTTCGACCTGCCCAAATTCGTGTGGTGTCTGTTTGGCAGGCGTGGTCATCCGCAACATCCTCACCGCCGCATTCAAGGTCAATATGTTCGACCGCGCAATCGATGTGTTCGGCAATGCTTCGCTTTCGCTTTTCTTGGCAATGGCGTTGCTGAATTTGAAACTGTGGGAGCTGACCGGTTTGGCGGGGCCTGTAACCGTCATCCTTGCCGTACAAACCGTGGTGATGGTTTTTGTACGCGACTTTTGTCACCTATGTCTTTATGGGGGCGCGACTATGATGCAGCGGTGTTGGCTGCCGGGCCATTGCGGTTTCGGTTTGGGTGCGACGCCGACGGCGGTGGCAAATATGCAGTCCATCACGCATACTTTCGGCGCTTCGCATAAGGCGTTTTTGATTGTGCCTATGGTCGGCGCGTTCTTTGTCGATTTGATTAATGCCGCGATTCTCACCGGCTTTTGTGAATTTCTTTAAAGGCTGATTTTTCCGCCTTTCCGACAAAAGCACCTGCAAGGTTTACCGCCTGCAGGTGCTTTTGCTATGATAGCCGCCATCGGTCTGCACCGTTTGGAAGGAACATCATGTATCGAAACTCATTGCGCTGCCGTTTGCCCTGCTGCTTGCCGCGTGCGGCAGGGAAGAACCGCCAAGGCATTGGAATGCGCCAACCCTGCCGTGTTGCAGGATATACGCGGCAGTATTCAGGAAACGCTCACGCAGGAAGCGCGTTCTTTCGCGCGCGAAGACGGCAGAGCAGTTTGTCGATGCCGACAAAATTATCGCCGCCGCCTACGGTTTGGCGTTTTTCTTTGGAACACGCTTCGGAAACGCAGGAAGGCGGGCGCACGTTCTGTATCGCCGATTTGAACATTACCGTGCCGTCTGAAACGCTTGCCGATGCCGAGGCAAACAGCCCCCTGTTGTACGGGGAAACCGCTTTGTCGGACATCGTGCAGCAGAAGACGGGCGGCAATGTCGAGTTTAAAGACGGCGTATTGACGGCAGCCGTCCGCTTCCTGCCCGTCAAAGACGGTCAGACGGCATTTGTCGACAACACGGTCGGTATGGCGGCGCAAACGCTGTCTGCCGCGTTGCTGCCTTACGGCGTGAAGAGCATCGTGATGATAGACGGCAAGGCGGTCAGAAAAGAAGACGCGGTCAGGATTTTGAGCGGTAAAAGCCCCCTGAAGCGCCGTCCAAACCCACGCCCGAAGACATTTTGGAACACAATGCCGCCGCCGGCGATGCAGGGCGTACCCCAAGCCGCAGAAGGCGCGCCCGAACCGGAAATCCTGCATCCCGACGACGGCGAGCGTGCCAATACCGTTACCGTATCACGGGGCGAAGTGGAAGAGGCGCGCGTACAAAACCAACGTGCGGAATCCGAAATTACCAAACTTTTGGGGAGGACTCGATACCGACGTGCAAAAAGAGTTGGTCGGCGAACAACGCAAGTGGGCGCAGGAAAAAAATCAGCAACTGCCGACAAGCCGCCGCGCAGGCAGACCGGGAAAGAGAATACGCCGAATACCTCAAGCTCCAATGCGACACGCGGATGACGCGCGAACGGATACAGTATCTTCGCGGCTATTCCATCGATTAGGGTGATGAAGCAAACCATATCTGAACGCAGGATTCAGCCCAAAACCGCCCGAAAAGGATTTGTCGGGGAACGGGTAGAGGTCGGATGCCGGACTGTTCGTAGGATAAAGGCAGCCGATAGAAAATGCCGTCTGAAACCTTGCGGTATCGGTTTCAGGCGGCATTTTTGACAAATACGATACGCAGGTGCAAAACAGCAGTCTTTTCTGTGTTGCCTATGCTGATAAAATTAGCAATTTACCGTAAAATTAAAAAGTTCCATCCATATTGAGGAGACATTAGGCATTCCCCGAAAAATGAACATTTCGAGCAAGACCTTATCCCCACGCCGTCCGTTTCAGGCTCAATCAAATCTTCGAACTCGACTGCCATTGGCAGGAAAATCTGACAGAAATCTTCAAAACACTTTCTCCCGAAGCCAGACAGGATGCCTGTACGCAAATCCTTTCCCGACACGGCATCGGCTACAATGAATCCGACAGTTCTTTCACTTGCCTTCCCAAAAACGCATTTCGTTCGCATCGTTGGCGGCAGACATCCCCATCCCCGATCTCAAACGGCTGGCAGGGGCATATCGCGGAACGCCTGAATGTATTGGCGCAATGCGAATCGCCGATTGATATTGCCGACATTCTCGAAAGCGTGCTGTCCGTCATCAAAACGTAAATACCGAGAACAAACGCGCACGGGAAAATTTCAAACAGATCCTGAAAACCGAATTCATCTACGCCGCTGCTGCAATATTGAAAAACAAAACCCAATGGGAATCCCGCGAAAAACACCCGCAACCTCGATTCGGACATCATCTGTACCTATATCTGCGAAGTGTTCCTAAAAATCGCACCTACTCGGCAACAGTTTTTCCGGTGATGCGCCCGCGCGAAGTGAAGCAGATGCCCGAACCGGTGTTTAACAAAGTATTGTTTGCCGAACAGCGCACCCGTCAATTGGAAGTTATCCGAACATCGGAATACATCTTCGCCATCGCGCCGTACTACACTGATGACCTTCCGTTTTCCTTACGCCGCTTCCTGTCGGAAGACAAGCTCTATACCAGCTACAACCGCTATTACACCGCCATCCATCCCCCTGTCCGCAACATCACTCAGAATGATGCTCTGAGCTTTGCCAACGGTTTGAAACAGATTCTCTCGATGCAATCAGGTGTAAGCTGGGAAATCATCGATATGATGGACAGGATAGAGGAAAACTATAATGAGAAAGTATTGCCGCTGCTGTTTTCACCTTTCCCCGCACAAATTAACCGTACACAGGCAATTGTCTCCAGATTGGAAGAGTTCGAGCGACTGTTGGGCGATATCGTACTCGATCCGGCCTACTATTGTTTTGACGCGTATGGCGGAAGGTGAAGAAGATTTGCGTTATATTTATGTTGCCTTCCGCCAGTCTTTTGGCGGCATTTTTCAACTCTTTTGAAACCTTCTGCCTGTTGCCGGTAATGTGGATGAACAGGAATGCGGAACATATGTCCGATCGGATGAGTGCTTATATTGATGCAATGGAACGTCGCAATCACGAGATATTGTCTATTCAAAAAGGGAATCCGGAAGAAGAGTTTTCCTGCAAGGTGAATGCCTGTCTGATTGACTTGGATCGCCGTTTGGAAAAGTATCTCAGCAGCTTGAGCCGGTCTCGAAGGCATCGAAACCTGTACAGCCAAGCTGGAAGGCAAACCGTCGTTTTTTAACAGGCTTCTGAAAACCAGCGACAAGCTCCGCAGTGCAGTTAGATGTGTTGCAGAAACAGTCGGCAACCATCCACAACGAAAGCCTATATCGAATGAACACGCTGCTTTTACCGCCATCGCGAAGTGGTTTCCGTCCGTACCCGTAGGGCGGATTATGTAGAAAAAGGGCAAAAGAGCGGATTGCGCTGTTCCGCGTGGCTTGAACGGCATCACCAAAGCTGCCTGCTGCTGTTTTGCTGCCCGAGCGTTCCGATTGTTTTGATATGAAGGAAGTTTGGCAAATGTTTAATAGAATACTCGAGGTAAGCGTATTGGTTGCCGGATAAAAAATGCCGTCTGAAACGGAAATCTGTTTCAGACGGCATTGTCAATCAGACGGCGGAACGTTTATTTGAATTTGTAGGTGTATTGCAGGCCGATGATGTCGGCGTGGTTTTCTGAAACGTGCGGAAGACGCGCCTTTGCTGTCCACATCGTTGCCGCTTGCCTTCGCCGTGCGGTAGGTGGTGTCGTTGATGTGGATGTGGGTGTAGGCGGCATCGACGACGTGGTTTTTACCGATATGGTATTTCATGCCGGCGGAGAACCAGATGCGGTTGCCGTCGGGCAGGCTGTTCATGCGGTAGTCGGCGTTGCGGACAGGCGATTTGTCAAAAGCGATACCGGCGCGCAGTTGCAGCGGTTCGCTGATTTGATAAGAACCGCCCGAAAGCCGACTTTGTAGGTGTTGCGCCAGTTGGGGGTGATGGTGGTGCGGTCGGATTTTTTGCTCATACCGATGGTTTTTCTTTTTCAAAAACCAGTTCCGCCTTATTGAAGCGGCTGTGGCGCGTCCAAGTTACGTCGCCGAACAGGTTGGCTTTTGTCGGACACTTTGTACATGCCGTGTACGGACAAAGACTCAGGCGTTACGATTTTGACGCGGGCTTTTTCGCTTGGCGTATAACCGAGCGCGTGCAGTTTGTTTGCATGCCCACATGCTGTTTTCGCCAGCTGTGCCGTCTGCCGCCCATTCGGCATCGCCTTTGAGCGTGTGTGAAACTTTGGAACGGTAGTTTCACGCCCACGCGCGCGCGGTCGTTGATGTCCCACATCCACGCCAGTTGGTAGCCGAAGCCCCAATCGCTGCCTTTGACATCAGCGTGTCCGTCGGCTTTGATTTGAGCAGCGGCAGTAGGGATTAGAAGGTGTTGCTTTGCAGCATTGCTGCTTTTTGCGGGATACCCCAGTCGGCATATTTGCGCAGCTCGGCGGAAGTATGTTGGGCGATGATGCCTGCGCCGAAGGAATGGTGGTCGTTGAATTTCCACGCGGCGACAGGTTCGACGGCGATGCTGGTCAGACCGAGTTTGTTGATGTTGTGGCGCAACACGGAATCTTTTTCGTATTCGGTGGCGGAGCCGAAGGGGACGTACACGCCCAAACCCAAAGTTACGTCGTCATTGACTTTTGTATGCGCCGTAGATGTGGGGCGCAACCGTGGTTTTGGTGATTTTGCCGCTTTTCAGAACCTTGGACGGGAATGCCCGGTAAAGTCGGTGGCGGAATCCGCCTCATAATGAATGCTGGGCAGCACGATGTTGGCGTTGACGGAAATCTGGCTGCTGTCGAGTTTGGTCAGACCGGCAGGGGTTGTAGAAGATGGTTGATGCGTCGGCGGCTTCTGCGGCGGCGGCATTTGCCGTGCTTTGCGCGTTGACCGACTGTGTGCCGAAGTGGTAGCCGGATGCATGGACGGATGCGGCGGCAAAAGGCAGTGCCGAGCAGCAGGGACGGTTTTTTTCAGGGTAGATGGGGGTCATTTCGGTTTCCGTAAAAAGGGCAGACAAATAAACAAGGCAGTTAAACTGCCTTGTTTCGCTTTAATATAGACACTCAATTCTATACCACGTTGCCGAATTTGCACAATTCTTTTCGGCTTCGCCGAAGCGTGCCGATTGGGTTGGTTTTGCTGCGGAGGGCAAATAAGATACCGTCTGAAATCCCGGCGGCATCGGTTTCAGACGGCATGGTGTACGACTCGGATTATCGGGTGTGCAATGTTTTAGCGGCGAGTCGGGTTCGGTCGGTTTGCGGTTTGCGTTGTCCGTATGGAATTTTCCTCGGCTCGGAATCTTATGGTTTGATTTTAAAAATGGTTTAAAGTAGGCGGACTGATGTTTTACCTGTATTGGTGCCGGTGTGGTGCAGCATGATGGTTCAAGCTGAATTTATTTTTGTTCGGCAGCCTGCACGGTCGGGTAAAATAAAGTTTTGAACAGCTTGGACGGATGAAAAGATGTGGCGGCTTTTGAGTGCTTTGCCGATAGGCGTGGTATTGGCGGATTTGGTGTACGGTTTTTGTATTGAATGTGTTGCAGGGTTTGGATTTTGCAGCGTGCCGTGCCGGATTCTGAAGGCGTATTGGCTGTTACCCCCGATATTGCGTTCAACAGTTTGCAGATTGTCGCCAACGGCGGTATGGCGGCGGTAGTCGGCTTCGGGTTGGTGGTTTTGTTTTTGCTCAACCGTTCGGTGTTGCGGCGGCAGGTTTTGGAAATCGGAATATTCCGGACGTTGGGTTTGGTGGCGGTTTTTGGCGTTTCAGCGTGCCTTCGGTGTGGGGAGTGGGCAAACGCGCTGTTGTCGCTGATGCGTGGCGTTGATGTGGTCAATACGGGTAATGCGCGCTATGTCCTGACGGCTTTGTGTATGCCGTGGCTGGCGGTGTTGTGCGTGGTCAGGCTGTTTGGCTGGTACAGGCTGCAGACGGTTTCGGTCAGGGCTGCAAAGGCAGGCAACGTTGAAAAAAATAGAATGCATATTGTGAAATGCCGTCTGAAGCATCGGGGTTCAGACGGCATTTTTTTAACAACTGTGCCGGGGTTTTCGATACCGGTTTTGATTTCGCCGTAAATCCGGCTGCCGCCTTGTCCGGAAAAGGTGGCGCAGGCGGCAAGGGGCAACAGGGTGCAGATGAGGAGGAGTATTTTCATTTGGGGTCGCAGCGGAAGTGGTAGGCGCAGATTTCAAAACCGTTTTTGAAATACAGGCGGTGCGCGTCGGCACGGTCGTGGTTGACGTGGACGTTGAGGTGGATTTTGGTAACCCCTGTTTCCGCACCGATTTTTCCGGACTTCTTCCAGCAGGCGCGAAGCATAACCTTTGCGGCGGCTTTGCGGCAGGGTAACGATGTCGTCGATATGGATATGTCGGCCGCTGGCGAGGTTGCAGGCTTCGTGGAAACCGCAGACGGCGACGGCATTGTATTTACCTTCTTCAAAAAAATACCCAGCAGGCGGTAGCCGACGGGACGTTGGATTTTGTTGATCTGTTCGGTAAAAGCGGTTGATGTCGGTCAGGGGCGGAACGCAGAAACGCTCAAGGCTGCAAAGGCGGTGGCGGTGTCGTCCGCGCCGATTTCGCGCAAAATGTAGGATGCGCCCGAGGCGGTCTGTTCCCGTGCTTTCTCGGCGGCGTGTTTTTTTCTTCGATTGCCTGTGCCAGCAGGGACGCGTTCGTCGGCAGGGTCGTTTTTGTCCGCCCTGTTCGCGTTCTTCGAGCAGGGCTTTGCAGTCGATGACGCGCAGGTCGTTGTCGGCGGCAAAGTCCATCAGGAAGCGGAACATTTGGGGATTGTCGGTTTCCAGTTTTTTATCGACGGCGACGCAGCGGATGTTGTCCACCAGCATGGGGCGCACCCATTTCGAGTAGGAAAGCCTGTTGTCTTTGGTAAACGAGGACAGAATGCCGCACAGGCGTTCCGCCCAGTCGCTGGGACGGAAAAATCTTGCCGGAACTCGTTGTGCCGTGGATGACGACTTCGTAAAGGGTTGCAGACTAACATGGCGGCTTTCCTGAAAAGAAATGTCTGGCGCGATTATACCTTATGCTTATGCGGGCGTGTTTGGATATGCCGTCTGAAAAGTACAGGATTCGTGCAGTGAAAACTTTGCGGCGGCAAATGTGCGATAATACGCGGCGTATTGCCGCTTTCGGAAACACTCGGGCGGTGTGGACGCATAACCGGATGCCTGCTTGGCGCGGGTTTTTTACGGAAGGGGGCAAAAATGCCTAATCCGCTATATAAACAGCATGTTATTTCTATTTCTGATTTGACGCGGGAACAGCTCGAGCTGCTGCTTCAGACGGCATTGAAACTGAAGTCGGAGCCGCACGGCAACCTGTTGGAAGGGAAACTTATCGGTTCGTGCTTCTTTGAACCGTCCACGCGTACGCGCCTGTCGTTTGAAACGGCGGTACAGCGGCTGGGCGGCAAAGTTATCGGTTTCTCGGACGGCGCGAATACCAGTGCCAAAAAGGCGAAACGCTTGCCGATACCGCCCGCATCATTTCCGGCTACACCGACGCAATCATCCAACGCCACCCCTAAAGACGGCGCGGCGCGCGTGGCAGCGGGTTTTCGCGCGTCCCCGTTATCAACGCCGGCGACGGCACGAACCAGCACCCCAGTCAGACGCTGCTCGACCTGGTTACCATTTATGAAACGCAGGGACGTTTGGACAAGCTCAAAATCGCCATGGCGGGCGACTTGAAATACGGACGTACCGTGCATTCGCTTTGTCAGGCGTTGAAACGCTGGAATTGTGAATTTGCCTTTGTTTCGCCGCCCAGCCTGGCCATGCCCGACTATATTACCGAAGAGTTGGACGAAGCCGGCTGCCGATACCGTATCCTCGGCAGTTTGGAAGAAGCAGCGGAATGGGCGGATATCCTGTATATGACCCGTGTTCAGCGCAGAGCGTTTCGACGAACAGGAATTTGCCAAAAATCCAAGGCAAATTCAATCTCGACGCATCCATGCTTGCCCGCGCCAAACCGAACCTGCGCGTGCTGCACCCTTTGCCGCGCGTGGACGAAATCCATCCCGATGTCGATGCTACGCCGCATGCCTATTATTTCGAGCAGGCGACCAACGGCGTTTATGCGCGTATGGCGATATTGTCGCTGGTGTTGAACGAAGAAGTGTGAGGAACCGATATGGAAACCCCGAAACTCAGTGTCGAAGCCATTGAAAAAAAGGTACGGTTATCGACCATATTCCCGCCGGCAGGGGGCTGACCATCCTGCGCCAGTTCAAACTTTTTGCACTACGGCAACGCAGTAACCGTGGGCTTCAACCTGCCCAGCAAAAACCCAAGGCAGCAAAGGACATCATCAAAAATCAAAGGCGTGTGCTTGGACGACAAAGCCGCCGACCGCCTCGCCCTGTTCGCCCCTGAAGCGGTGGTCAATACCATCGACAATTTCAAGGTCGTGCAGAAAGCGGCATTTGAACCTGCCCGACGAAATCGCCGAAGTGTTCCGCTGCCCGAACCCCAATTGCGCCAGCCACGGCGAGCCGGTCAAAAAGCCGGTTTTATGTTAAAAAAACACAACGGGCAGACGCGGCTGAAATGCCACTACTGCGAAAAAAACCTACAGCCGGGATTCGGTGGCGGAAGCCTGACGGATTCCCGCAGCCCGGCGGCGGAATTTTGCCTGCCGCCATTTTGCCAACGAAATGGAATAATGATGCACGCTTCTATCCAAAAGCCGCTTTGCACCGATACTTTACGTTTTGATTTTCTTTGCCGGTTTTTGACTGCGCAAATCTGGTTCAATCAGAAAAGCCTATACTGAGAGCTGCTCCCCGCTTCTGTCCGCATTGTCCGCCGTCGCGCTGGTGTGGCTGGCGTGGGCTGCCGTATCCGCCCGTTCAAAGGTTAAGGCGGAAAAGTTCTACCGCGAAAAAAATGATACAGAACGAAAGCATCCATCCGGTTCTCCACGCTTCTTTGCAGCATTTGGAACATAAACCGCAGATGCTCGCCCTGCTGGTCAAAAACCACGGCAAAGGGATGGCGGAACAGGTCAGGTTTAAGGCGGAAGTGCTGCCTGACGATGAAGACGCGCGTGTGATTGCGGCCGAGTTGGCAAAAAAATGGACATGTTCACATTGGGCACGGATGCGGTTGCCTCGGGTGAAACCTACGGACGCGTGTTCGCCGATATTTTCGAGTTGTCGGCGGCTTTGGAAGGGCGCGCGTTCAAAGGGGATGTTGAAACTGACGGCGGAATATAAAAACATCTTCGGCGATGCCTGTAGTTCGGAAACGGCGTTGGATTTGGAAGGGGCTCAATCAGGCGTTGCAGGAGATTTCAAAAACATCGGAAAAGCCTAAGCGGATATTTTATTGAAGATGGAAAAATGCCGTCTGAAACGGAAGGTGTTTCAGACGGCATTTTTTGTCGGATGATGAATTATTCGGAGCGGTCGAAGCCAAACTTCACGCGGCTGCGGTTCGAATCCGGCATATTGTCCAAATCCTGTCCCGGATTGGCGGCGGTGTCGCCTATGGAAATATCGGAGATGTTTTTCCAGAATGATGGCGGACGACAGGTGTTCGGAGGTGCGGTAAACCATTGCCAGGGCCACTTCTTCCGCAGGAGTGGAAATCAGCTCGACCGTGTCTTTACTCTTGGGTGCTTGTGCCAAGTTGTTGGAGAGGTCGACTTTCATAACCTTATTGCGTTTGTACAGGCTCAATACCGTGCCTTTGTCCAAACCATCTGCTTCGCCTTTGTCTATCGTAATGGTTTTGGAACTGACCGGCAACCCCCGTGCCTTCAAATACGGAAACGATTTTTGCCTGAACCGGACGGGACGGCTCATGCGGTATCATGTTAAAGTGGTCGGTGTCTTCCGGCATTTTCATCAGGTAGTCGCCCTGCTGTATTTCGGAAATGGCGGTTTCGACCACCAGCGGCTGTATCGAATGGGTGCGCAGCGGGGTAATCAGAGGATGGGCGCGGGTGTAGTATTCGTTGTCTTTCAACTGCTCTGCCGCCTGTTCGGAGCGTTGCTCGAGTGCCGAATCGGTATAGGGAAGAGCGCGCACGATGCCGCTGAATGCGACTTCTTGTCCGAGGAATTTACCCGTATCCGGATCGGTGATATTTTTATTGATACGGTAGGTCAGGTAGCGGCCCGGTTCTTGCAGCCCTTAGTGTAAACACGGTCTCCTTTGGTATACAGCATCCTGCTGTCGGGTCCCGCCACCAGGCGCGGCGCGGCAGCGGTTTCTTGCTGGGAAACGATTTGCGGGTGCTGCATAAAGACGCGGTAGAAGTTGACATCGATAGCGGGAATACCGTATCCGGACACTTCTTTATTCGGACTCATTTTGACAACCGGGATGTTGTCTGTTTGTTCCAGGCTGAGGCGCGGTTCGCCGTTAACGTAGCGCAACACCAAAACCCTGACCCGGATAAATCAGGTTGGGATTGTGGATTTGGCTGCGGTTTGCACCCCACAGGCGGCTCCATTGCCACGGGCTGTACAGGTATTTACCGGAGATGCCCCACAGGGTGTCGCCCTGTTTGACTGTGTACCGTTGCGGCGCATTCGGACGTACCTTCAGATTTGCCGCCAAAGTTTGTGTCGAGAATACCATGCCTGCCATGCAGAGCAGGGTTATAATACGATGTTGCATAACCGTTCCCCTTATAACTGAATTTCGGTTTTGTTTGTTTGATTGGGTTGGAAAAAAAGCGGCGACGGTCTTTTTCGGGACGTGCCGCATTACAATAAATTATTCGTATTTTAACATCGAATTAACCATACCATCACGGTAATTGTGAAAAAAACAGGCAGCGTATCTGCCGACGGAAAGAAAAATTATGGCTTTACTGAATATCCTCCAATATCCCGACGAGCGTCTGCACACGGTGGCAAAGCCTGTCGAACAAGTTGACGAGCGCATCCAAAAAGCTGGTTGCCGATATGTTTGAAACGATGTACGAGGCGCGCGGCATCGGGCTGGCGGCGACGCAGGTCGATGTGCACGAGCGCGTGGTCGTGATGGATTTGTCCGAAAACCGCAGCGAACCGCGCGTGTTCATCAACCCGTCATTGTCGAAAAAGACGGCGAAACCACTTACGAAGAGGCTGCCTGTCGGTACCGGGCATTTACGACACCGTAACCCGAGCCGAAACGCGTCAAGGTCGAGGCTTTGAACGAAAAAAAGGCGAAAAGTTCACGCTGGAGGCGGACGGCTTGCTGGCGATTTGCGTGCAGCACGAGTTGGACCACCTGATGGGCATTGTGTTTGTCGAACGCCTGTCGCAGCTCAAGCAGAGCCGGATTAAGACCAAAGTTGAAAAAAACGTCAGAAACATACGATTTGACCCGCTTTTGCCATGCCGTCTGAACGCTGCGGCGTTTTCAGACGGCATCGCGACACACCCGCGCACATTAGGACACGATATGAAAGTCATCTTTGCCGGCACGCCCGATTTTGCCGCCGCCGCTTTAAAAGCCGTTGCCGCCGCCGGTTTTGAAATCCCGCTGGTGTTGACCCAGCCCGACCGCCCTAAAGGACGCGGTATGCAGCTGACCGCACCCGCCCGTCAAACAAGCCGCGCTGGAACTCGGGTTTGCGCGTGGCGCAGCCCGAAAAACTGCGCAACAACGCCGAAGCCCTGCAAATGCTCAAAGAGGTCGAGGCAGACGTAATGGTGGTGGCCGCGTATGGTTTGATTTTTGCCGCAAGACGTGTTGGATACGCCCAAACACGGCTGCCTCAATATCCACGCTTCGCTGCTGCCCCGTTGGCGCGGCGCGGCACCGATTCAACGTGCGATTGAAGCCGGCGATGCCGAAACCGGCGTGTGCATCATGCAGATGGACATCGGTTTGGACACCGGTGATGTGGTCAGCGAACACCGCTACGCCATCCAACCTACCGATACCGCCAACGAAGTCCACGACGCGCTGATGGGAAATCGGGTGCGGCGGCGGTTGTTGCCGACTTTGCAACAGCTTCAAAGCGAAAGGCCGTCTGAACGCGGTCAAACAGCCTGAAGAAGGCGTTACCTACGCCCAAAAATTAAGCAAAGAAGAGGCGCGTATCGATTGGAACGAGTCCGCAGACATTATCGAGCGCAAAATCCGCGCCTTTAACCCCGTCCCTGCCGCGTGGGTTGAGTATCAAGGGCAAAGCCGATGAAAAATCCGGCGTGCCGAAGTCGTGGCTCAAACAGGGCACGGCAGGCGAAGTGTTGTCCTGCACTTCAGGCGGCCTGCTGGTCGTGCCTGCGGTGAAAAATGCGCTGAAGATCACCGAATTGCAGCCTTCCGGCAGCAAAGCGCATGAGTATCACAGGCATTTGCGGCAGGGACGGCATATCGAAGCAGGGGCGAAGCTGCAAATCCCATATCGAAGCAGGGGGCGAAGCTGTAAATCCTTCAGACGCGTTCCGATCCGCAAACAGATTCCGATCGCAAATCAGAAATGCCGTCTGAGTGAAAAACATCAATAGTAACAAGAAAGTATCACATAATATGAGTATGTCCTCTGCCCAAAAAAACTTGCCGCCGACAGCATTGCGGCGGTTGCCGAAGGGACGCAACCTTCAGGACGTGTTGGCGCACATCCGCACCGCGCATCCCGATCTTACGGCGCAGGAAAAACGGCGCGTTGCAGGGACATCGCCTACGGCTGCCAGCGTTATTTGGGCAGTTTGAAACATATGCTCGCGCAGATGCTGAAAAAGCCGATTGGCAATCCGCAGCTCGAAAGCCTGCTTTTGGCGGCGTTGTACCAGCTGCATTACACGCGCAACGCGCCCCACGCCGTGGTCAATGAGGCAGTGGAGAGCATAGCCAAAATCGGGACGCGGGCAGTACCGTTCGTTTGCCAGCGCGGTTTTGCGCCGCTTTTGCGCGAACGCGACAAAGCTTGGCTTCCTGTAAAAAAAGACGATGTGGCGAAACACAACCTGCCGCTGTGGTGGGTGGCTCACTTGAAAAAAACCATTATCCGAAACACTGGCACAACATCGCCGCCGCGCTGCAATCCCATCCGCCGATGACTTTGCGCGTCAACCGCCGACACGGCAATGCCGAAAGCTATTTGGAAAAAAACTGGTGGCGGAAGGTATCGCGGCTGAGGCGTTGGACGAATATGCGGTTACGTTGGAAGAAGCCGTGCCGGTAAACCGCCTGCCCGGCTTTTTCAGACGGCATTGTTTCGGTACAGGACTTCGGCGCGCAGCAGGCGGCGTATCTCCTTAACCCGAAAGACGGCGAACGGATTTTTGGACGCGTGCGCCGCGCCGGGCGGCAAGACGGGGCATATCTTGGAATTGGCGGATTGCCGTGTTACCGCCTTGGATATTGATGCAGGCCGTCTGAAACGGGTGGAAGACAATATCGCGCGCCTGGGCTTTCAGACGGCATCGACGGCGTGTGCCGATGCGCGGGATTTGGCGGCGTGGTATGATGGAAAGCCTTTCGACGCAATCCTTGCCGACGTGCCGTGTACCGCTTCCGGGCGTGGCGCGGCGCAATCCCGACGTGAAATGGCTGCGCCGTCCGACCGACGCGCTCAAAACCGCCCGTCAGCAGGAAGCCCTGCTGGATGCGTTGTGGCAGGTGCTGAAAAGCGGGGGAAGGATGTTGATCGCCACCTGTTCCGTGTTCGTCGAGGAAAACGACGGACAATTGCAAAAATTCCTCAACCGCCATGCCGATGCAGAACTGATCGAATCGCGGGTACTCTTACCGAACAAACACCAAGATGGCTTTTTATTACGCGCTTATTCAAAAAGCAGTAAATGGCTGATTGTGCCGCTGATGCTCCCCGCCTTTCAGAATGTGGCGGCGGAGGGATAGATGTGAGCCGTGCCGAAGCGAGGATAACCGACGGCGGGCAGCTCTCAGTCAGCAGCCGCTTTTCCAAACCGAGCTGCCCAGACCAGCTCCAAACAGGCGTTGCGCAGGGGCGTGCCGCTCAACTTTTACCTTAAGCTGGCAGCTTTCCGCCCCGACAATCGCTTCTTATCGGTTTAAATTGGGAGCAACTGATTGGCGATGACGACAATATTGACTACAAACTGAGTTTCCATCCGCTGACCAACCGCTACCGCGTTACCGTCGGCGCGTTTTCGACAGACTACGACACTTTGGGTGCGGCATTGCGTGCGACCGGCGCGGTTGCCAACTGGAAAGTCCTGAACAAAGGCGCGTTGTCCGGTGCGGAAGCAGGGGAAACCAAGGCGGAAATCCGCTTGCTGCTGTCCACTTCAAAACTGCCCAAAAGCCTTTTCAAATCAACGCATTGACTTCTCAAAACTGGCATTTGGATTCGGGTTGGAAACCTTTAAACATTATCGGGAACAAATAATGCGCCGTTTTTCTACTGATAGCAGCCATATGCGCCGTCGTCCTGTTGTACGGACTGACGGCGGCAACCAGCAGCACCAGTTCGCTGGCGGATTATTTCTGGTGGATAGTCGCATTCAGCGCAATGTTGCTGCTGGTACTGTTCGCCGTTTTGGCACGTTATGTCATATTGCTGTTGAAAGACAGGCGCGACGGCGTATTCGGTTCGCAGATTGCCAAACGCCTTTCCGGGATGTTCACGCTGGTCGCCGTATTGCCCGGCGTGTTTCTGTTCGGCGTTTCCGCACAGTTCATCAACGGTACGATTAATTCGTGGTTCGGCAACGACACCCACGAAGCCCTCGAACGCAGCCTCAATTTGAGCAAGTCCGCATTGAATCTGGCGGCAGACAATGCCCTCAGCAATGCCGTCCCCGTCCAGATAGACCTCATCAGCACCGCCTCCCTATCCGGCAATATGGGCAGGGGTGCTGGAACATTATGCCAGCGGGTTTACGCAGTTGTCCCTTTACAATGCGGCAAGCGGTAAAATCGAAAAAAGCATCAATCCGCATAAGCTTGACCAGCCGTTTCCGGATAAGGAACATTGGGAGAAAATCCAGCAGGCCGGCTCGGTCAGGAGCTTGGAAAGTATAGGCGGCGTATTGTACGCGCAGGGCTGGCTGCTGGTGGGTACATACAACGGACGCGATTACGCGCTGTTTTTCGTCAGCCCATTCCCAAAAGGCGTGGCAGAGGATGCCGTCTTAATTGAAAAGGCAAGGGCGAAATATGCTGAGTTGAGTTACAGCAAAAAGGGTTTGCAGACCTTCTTTCTGGCGACGCTGCTTGCCGCCTCGCTGCTGTCGATTTCCCTTGCCCTGGTGATGGCACTGTATTTTTGCCCGTCGTTTCGTCGAGCCCATCTTGTCGCTTGCCGAAGGGGCGAAGGCGGTCGCACAGGGACGATTTCAGCCAGATGCGCCCTGTATTGCGCAACGATGAGTTCGGGCGTTTGAGCAAGTTGTTCAACCATATGACCGAGCAGCTTTCCATTGCCAAGAAAGCGGACGAACGCAACAGGAAGCGCGAAGAAGCCGCCAGGCATTATCTCGAATGCGTGTTGGAGAGCCTGACCACGGGTGTGGTGGTATTTTGACGAAACAGGCCGTCTGAAAACCTTCAACAAAGCTGCGGAACATATCTTGGGTATGTCGCTCGTGCCGCTGTGGGGCAGCAACCGGCACGGTTGGCACGGCGTTTCGGTGCAGCATACCCTGCTTGCCGAAGTGTTTGACGCCATCGATGCGACAGCGGGTACGGACAAACCGGTTCAGGTGGGATATGCCGCTCCGGACGATGCCAAAAATCCTGCTGGGTAAGGCAACGGTCCTGCCTGAAGACAACGACAACGGTGTGGTCATGGTTATAGACGACATCACCGTATTGATACACGCGCAAAAAAGAAGCGGCGTGGGGCGAAGTGGCCAAACGGCTGGCACACGAAATTCGCAATCCGCTCACGCCCATCCAGCTTTCTGCCGAACGTCTGGCGTGGAAATTGGACGGGAAACTGGATGAGCAGGATGCGCAAATCCTGACGCGTTCGACCGAAACCATCGTCAAACAGGTGGCGGCATTGAAGGAAATGGTCGAAGCATTCCGCAATTATGCGCGTTCCCCTTCGCTCAAATTGGAAAAACAGGATTTGAACGTATTGGTCGGCGATGTTTTGGCGTTGTATGAAGCCGGTCCGTGCCGGTTTGCGGCGGAGCTTGCCGGAGAACCGCTGATGGTGGCGGCTGATACGACCGCCATGCGGCAGGTGCTGCACAATATTTTTCAAAAATGCCGCTGAAGCGGCAGAGGAAGCCGATATGCCCGAAGTCAGGGTAAAATCGGAGGCGGGGAAGGACGGACAGATTGTCCTGACGGTTTTGCGACAACGGCAAGGGATTCGGCAAGGGAAATGCTGCACAATGCTTTCGAGCCGTATGTGACGGATAAGCCGGCGGGAACGGGACTGGGTCTGCCCGTAGTGAAAAATCATTGAAGAACACGGCGGCCGCATCGGTTTGAGCAATCAGGATGCGGGTGGGGCGTGTGTCAGAATAATCTTGCCAAAAAAACGGTATAAATTTATGCGTAGCAGCGATATTTTAATTGTAGATGACGAAATCGGCATCCGTGACCTGCTGTCAGAAATCCTGCAGGGACGAAGGTTATTCGGTCGCATTGGCTGAAAAATGCCGAAGAGGCGCGCAAGCTGCGCCATCAGGTACGCCCAGCGATGGTGTTGCTGGATATTTGGATGCCGGATTGCGACGGCATTACCCTTTTGAAGGAATGGTCGAAAAAAACGGGCGGCTTAATATGCCGGTTGTCATGATGAGCGGGCATGCCAGCATCGACACAGCAGTGGAAGCCACCAAAATCGGTGCGCTCGACTTTTTGGAAAAACCGATCTCCCTGCAAAAGCTGCTGTCCACGGTCGAAAACGCGTTGAAGTACGGTGCGGCGCAAACCGAAACAGGGGCCTGTATTCGACAAGCTGGGCAACAGTGCGGCGATTCAGGAAATGAACCGTGAGGTAGGGGCTGCGGTGAAACGAGCCTCTCCCGTACTTTTTGACGGGCGAGGCGGGTTCGCCGTTTGAAACGGTGGCACGCTATTTCCATAAAAACGGTACGCCGTGGGTGAGTCCGGCAAGGGTCGAATATCTGATTGATATGCCGACGGAACTGTTGCAGAAAGCTGAAGGCGGTGTTTTATATGTGGGCGATATTGCCCAGTACAGCCGCAATATCCAAGCCGGCATTGCCTTTATTGTCGGCAAGGCGGAACACAGCCGCGTCAGGGTGATTGCTTCGTGCAGCCACGCGGCAGGTTCAGACGGCATTTCATGTGAAGAAAAAAATTGGCCGGGCTTTTTTTCGGAATCGGTCGTCCGTATTCCGCCCCTGCGTATGCAGCATGAAGACATTCCCTTCCTGATACAGGGGATTGCCTGCAATGTGGCGGAAAGCCAAAAGATTGCGCCTGCCTCATTCAGTGAAGATGCGCTTGCCGCATTGACCCGTTATGAATGGCCGGGAAATTTCGACCAGTTGAGCAGTGTCGTTGCAACGCTGTTGCTGGAGGCGGACGGGCAGGAAATCGGTGCGTCGGCGGTTTCTTCCCTTTTGGGGCAGAGATGTGCCTGCCGACGGGGGCGGAAAAATATGGTGGGCGGGTTCAATTTCAACCTGCCGCTGCGCGGGAATTGAGGGAAGAATTGGAGCGACGTTATTTCGAGTACCACATTGCCCAAGAAGGTCAGAATATGAGCAAAGTGGCGCAGAAGGTCGGGTTGGAACGTACCCACCTCTACCGCAAGCTCAAAGCAGCTCGGCATCGGCATTTCCCGCCGTGCGGGTGAAAAAAACCGAAGAGTAGGTGCAAACCGCCGGTTTTTCAGATTGCAGGGGCTTCCGTTTTCAGACGGCATTTGGCGCAAATGCCGTCTGAAAATCATAAGGGGACAGATTTCATGACAGAGAACGAACGTTTCGCATGGTTGCAGCTGGCTTTTTACGCCCCTATATCGGTGCGGAAAGTTTCTTGCTGCTGCTGCACCATTTCGGCAGTGCGCAAAAATGCCCTGTCCGCACCGGCGGAACAGGTGGCGGCACTGATACGGCACAAACAGGCGCTTGAGGCTTGGCGCGGCGGCGACAAAACGTACTGCGGCACGGCAGGCCGCCGAAGCGGCATTGGAATGGGAAATAAGGGACGGATGCCGTCTGCTGCTGCTGCGGGATGATGATTTTCCTGAAATGCTGACTCAGGGTATAAC
>BNJT01000862.1_pt1 | contig 120580 bp, 149 predicted proteins | sample 8540491 | NCBI WGS metagenome assembly BNJT01 (sample SAMD00202455, study PRJDB9452) | human saliva metagenome | host: Homo sapiens | reverse complement strand
GCTTGGATGCCTACCAGTTCTTACTAGGTAAATTTGAAAAACTTCAAGGCAGGCAAAGGGATTCCATGATTTACCAGAAGGTTTGTTTGGCGAGAGAAATTATTAATGTTTAGACATTAGAAAGGAGGCTGGGACAAAAGTCCTAGCCTCTCAATTGTCTTTGGATTGTCGAGCAAGACGCAGTGGTTGAGTGGGCTCTACTACGCTGATTTCATCAGCTTTTACAGCCCTACTCAACTGTGCGGAGGTGGGACGACGAAATCGAATTCTAACGAATTACCGATTTCTGTCCCACTCTCTTTTTCATTGTTCCTTGAGCCTTTTTTTGTGTTACAATGTTAGCATGAAAACGAAAAAAATATTATTAAAACAGGTTTAGTCGTGGCAGGGGCTTGGAGCACTTGCCTTTTGGTGCTAAGAAAGTAGCTGATGATCACAAACTCATGAAGACACAGGAAGAGTTAACGGCTATTGTGCGTGACTATTTCTCAGAAATGGGTGAGATTGGGACTCTCTATGTCCAAGTATACGAAAGTAGCCTAGAACGTCTTGTTGGTGGTGTCATTTTTGAAGATGGTCGTCACTATACCTTTGTCTATGAAGATGAAGATCTCATCTACGAGGAGGAAGTCTTATGATTTCTCCTAAAAATATAGAAGAATTAGCAAATCTAGTAGAGCAGGATGGCAAGAAGGTCTTCCTTTTTGTTGCAGATTGGTGTGGCGATTGCCGTTATATCTATCCTGCCTTGCCAGAGATTGAAGAGGCAAATCCAGAGTTTACTTTTATACGGGTAGACCGAGATGAGTACATGGAACTTGCTAAACTTTGGGATGTATACGGGATTCCAAGTCTTGTTGTTTTAGACAAGGACAAGGAGATTGGACGTTTTGTCAATCGTGACCGTAAAACCAAGGGGCAAATCAATGACTTTTTAGCAAGTTTGAAATAGGAGAAAAGAATGATTTTTACATATAATAAAGAACATGTCGGCGATGTCCTTATGGTCATCGTGAAAAACAGTGGAGATGCCAAGCTAGATGTTGAGCGTAAAGGTAATGTAGCGCGTGTTTTCCTAAAGGAAACTGGTGAAACTGTCGCATGGAACATTTTTGAAGTTTCTAGCATGTTTGAAATCGCTGAGAGTGGGCAAGTCTTTTTAACTGACGACCAAGTAGCTCGTTTGAACCAAGAATTGCAAGAAGAAGGATTTGCTGAAGAAATCATCAATGACAAGGAACCCAAATTTGTGGTTGGTGAGATTGTAGAAATGGTTGCACATCCAGATAGTGACCACCTCAATATCTGCCAAGTTGCTGTTGGGAATGACAAAACAGTACAAATCGTTGCTGGTGCTCCCAATGCACGTGTTGGTTTGAAAACCATTGTTGCTCTTCCTGGAGCCATGATGCCAAAAGGCAATCTCATTTTCCCAGGGGAACTTCGTGGGGAAAAGAGTTTTGGGATGATGTGTAGTCCTCGTGAACTTGCCTTGCCAAATGCTCCCCAAAAACGTGGTGTCATTGAATTGTCAGACGACCAAAGTTGTTGGGAACACCCGTTCGACCCAGCTACACACTGGACTGCTTAATCACTAAAAGTGATTTATAATCTTTGCTTGAGGGAAATAAGATGGCAAAAAATGTAGTCATTACAGGTGCAACATCAGGTATCGGTGAAGCCATTGCGCGTGCCTATCTAGAAAAAGGTGAGAATCTTGTACTCACAGGACGTCGAACAGAAAGACTCAAAAGCTCTAAAAAAACTGAGTTCGCAGAAGCCTTTCCAAATCAAAAAAAGTCTGGACCTTTCCGTTAGATGTTACAGATATGAGCATGGTAAAGACTGTTTGTTCAGATATTCTTGAAGCAGTAGGTTCGATTGATGTTTTAGTTAATAACGCTGGACTTGCTTTAGGCTTAGCTCCTTATCAGGACTATGAAGAGTTGGATATGTTGACCATGCTGGATACCAATGTCAAGGGTTTGATGGCAGTTACGCGTTGCCTCTTGCCTTCCATGGTAGCAGCTAATCAAGGGCATATCATCAATATGGGATCTACTGCAGGTATTTACGCCTATGCTGGTGCAGCAGTCTATTCAGCAACCAAGGCTGCAGTCAAAACTTTTTCAGATGGGATTCGGATTGACACCATTGCGACAGATATCAAGGTGACCACTATTCAGCCAGGAATTGTAGAAACTGATTTTTCAAAAGTCCGTTTCCATGGAGATGAGGCACGGGCGGCGACAGTCTATCAGGGACTCGAAGCTTTGCAGGCACAAGACATCGCTGATGCCGTTGTTTATGTGACCAGTCAACCACGTCGTGTACAAATCACCGATATGACTATCATGGCCAATCAACAAGCAACTGGATTTATGATTCATAGAGATTAATATTATTAAAAAAAGTTACACATGTTGTAACTTTTTTTCTTTTCCTTCGAATAGATAAGTAGGAGGATGAAAAATGTATAATAAAGTTATCATGATTGGACGGTTAACGTCTACACCAGAATTGCACAAAACCAACAATGACAAGTCTGTAGCCCGTGCGACTATTGCTATTAATCGTCGTTTCAAGGATCAAAATGGGGAACGTGAAGCTGACTTCATCAATATTGTTGTCTGGGGGAAATTGGCTGAAACTTTGGCTAGCTATGCAAGTAAAGGTAGTCTCATTTCTGTGGATGGGGAGCTTCGTACCCGTAAGTTCGAGAAGAATGGTCAGACCAACTATGTGACCGAAGTTCTCGCTACAGGCTTTCAACTTTTAGAAAGTCGTGCCCAACGTGCTATGCGTGAAAATAATGCTGGTCAAGACTTAGCAGATCTGGTTTTGGAAGAGGAGGAACTTCCCTTCTAAAACGATAGGAGGCTGGGACAAAAAGTCCTAGCCTCTCAATTGTCTTTTGGGTTGTCGAGCAAGACGCAGTGGTTGAGTGGGCTCTACTACGCTGATTTTATCAGCTTTTACAGCCCTACTCAACTGTGCGGAGGTGGGACGACGAAATCGAATTCTAACGAATGACCGATTTCTGTCCCACTCTCTTTTTTATGCTATAAATCAGACTTTTTCCTTGACTATTTTTGACCAAGTGATACAATAGAACTATGGTTTAGCACTCGTATGTAAAGAGTGCTAACAATATGATTATCTTATGGAGGAAAACAGATGTTGAAACCATTAGGAGACCGTGTGGTCTTGAAAATTGAAGAAAAAGAAGCAACTGTTGGGGGATTCGTCCTCGCAAAATCAGCTCAAGAAGAAACTAAAACAGCTACAGTAGTGGCTACTGGACAAGGTGTTCGTACCTTGAGCGGTGAGTTGGTCGCTCCAAGTGTAAAAGTTGGAGATCATGTTTTAGTTGAAGCTCATGCAGGTATTGATGTCAAAGATGGTGATGAAAAATACATCATTGTAGGTGAAGCTAACATCTTGGCAATTATCGAAGAATAGAAGGAGAAAGTAAGTATGGCAAAAGACATTAAATTTTCATCAGACGCTCGTTCAGCTATGGTTCGTGGCGTTGATATTCTAGCAGATACTGTTAAAGTAACTTTGGGACCTAAGGGTCGTAACGTTGTGCTTGAAAAATCATTTGGTTCTCCATTGATTACCAATGATGGTGTAACAATCGCTAAAGAAATCGAATTGGAAGACCATTTTGAAAATATGGGTGCCAAATTGGTATCAGAAGTAGCTTCTAAAACCAATGATATTGCAGGTGACGGGACAACTACTGCAACAGTATTGACTCAGGCTATCGTTCGTGAAGGAATTAAAAACGTTACTGCTGGCGCAAATCCAATTGGTATTCGTCGTGGGATTGAAGCTGCGGTCGCTGCAGCCGTTGAAGCCTTGAAGAACAATGCCATTCCTGTTGCCAATAAAGAAGCCATTGCGCAGGTTGCCGCCGTTTCATCTCGTTCTGAAAAAGTGGGTGAGTACATCTCTGAAGCCATGGAAAAAGTTGGCAAAGATGGAGTTATCACTATTGAAGAATCACGTGGTATGGAAACAGAACTTGAAGTGGTTGAGGGAATGCAGTTTGACCGTGGGTATCTATCACAGTACATGGTGACAGATAATGAAAAAATGGTTGCAGACCTTGAAAATCCATACATTTTAATCACAGACAAGAAGATTTCAAACATCCAAGAAATCTTGCCACTTCTAGAAAGTATTCTTCAAAGCAGTCGTCCGCTCTTGATTATTGCAGATGATGTTGATGGTGAAGCTTTGCCAACTCTTGTTTTGAACAAGATTCGTGGAACTTTCAACGTAGTTGCTGTTAAGGCACCAGGATTTGGTGACCGACGTAAAGCTATGCTTGAAGATATCGCAATCTTGACAGGTGGAACTGTTATCACAGAAGATCTTGGTCTTGAGTTAAAAGATGCTACTATCGAAGCTTTAGGTCAAGCAGCTAAAGTGTCTGTAGATAAAGATAGCACAGTCATTGTTGAAGGTGCAGGAAATCCTGAAGCGATTGCTAACCGTGTAGCTGTCATCAAGTCTCAAATCGAAACAACAACTTCAGAATTCGACCGTGAAAAACTCCAAGAACGCTTGGCTAAATTATCAGGTGGAGTAGCAGTTATCAAGGTCGGTGCTGCAACTGAAACTGAATTGAAAGAGATGAAACTCCGCATTGAAGATGCTCTTAACGCTACTCGTGCAGCAGTAGAAGAAGGTATTGTTGCAGGTGGTGGTACTGCCTTAGTGAATGTCATTCCAGCTGTTGAAGCTTTAGAATTGACAGGTGATGAAGCAACAGGACGTAGCATTGTTCTTCGTGCCTTGGAAGAACCAGTTCGCCAAATTGCCTACAATGCAGGCTATGAAGGTTCAATCGTTATCGATCGTTTGAAAAATGCAGAAGCTGGTACAGGCTTTAACGCTGCAACAGGTGAATGGGTCAACATGATTGAAGCAGGTATTATCGACCCTGTTAAGGTTAGCCGTTCAGCCCTTCAAAACGCAGCTTCAGTAGCAAGTCTTATCTTGACAACAGAAGCAGTTGTGGCCAACAAACCAGAACCTGTAGCACCAGCTCCAGCTATGGATCCATCAATGATGGGTGGTTACTAATAAATAAAAACAGGTAGAAATCATAATTTCTACCTGTTTCTTTTGAATTACTTAAAAAGAGGGAGCACAGCTTCCTCTTTTTTTATCTGAAAATGTTATGGTTTGATAACTTCAGCTCCACCCATGTATGGACGAAGGATTTCTGGAATAGTAACAGAACCATCTTCGTTTTGATAGTTTTCAAGAATAGCAGCGACGGTACGTCCAACAGCAAGTCCAGAACCGTTCAAGGTGTGGAGAAGTTTAACCTTACCATCGGCTTCATCACGGTAACGAATTTGCGCACGACGTGCTTGGAAATCTTCTGTGTTTGAACAGCTTGAGATTTCACGGTAGGTATTTTGTGCAGGAATCCATACTTCCAAGTCGTAAGTTTTTGCTGCTGAGAAGCCCATATCTCCAGTAGAAAGAGCAACTACACGGTATGGCAAGTTGAGTTTTTGAAGGATGTTTTCAGCGTTGGCTGTCATCTTTTCTAGTTCTTCGTATGATTCTTCAGGCTTTAGCAAATTTCACCATTTCTACCTTGTGGAATTGGTGCAAACGAATCAAACCACGAGTATCACGACCAGCTGAACCAGCTTCAGAACGGAATGATGGGCTCATAGCAGTAAAGTAGATTGGCAAGTCTTTTCCGTCAAGAATTTCATCACGATAGTAGTTAGTCAAAGGTACTTCAGCTGTAGGAATGAGGACATAGTTGGTATCACTGAGCTCAAAAAGTATCTTCCTTGAATTTTGGATATTGGCCAGTACCAAACATAGAATCATGGTTAACCATGTAAGGGGTGATGACTTCAGTATAACCTTCCTTACCATGCTCATCTAGCATAAAGTTGTAGATGGCACGTTCCAAGCGAGCTCCGAGGCCTTTATAGAATAGGAAACGAGCTCCAGTGACTTTTTCCACCACGTTCCCAGTCAAGAATACCAAGGTCTTCTCCGAGATCCCAATGGGCTTTTGGTTCAAAGTCAAACTCACGAGGTGTTCCCCAACGGCGAACTTCTACGTTATCATCTTCGTCTGCCCCAATAGGAACACTGTCAGCTGGGATGTTTGGAAGAGTAGTGGTAAATTCTGTCAATTTAGCATCGATTTCAGCTAATTCTGCATCGAGTGCTTTGACTTCGGCAGATAGGGTTTGCATGGCAGCAATCTTATCATCGGCATTTTCCTTGTTGCGCTTAGCTTGAGCAATTTCAGCAGAAACCGTGTTACGCTCTGCCTTGAGGGTTTCAACCTTAACCAAGATGTCACGACGTTTAGCATCGATTTCTTTCATCTCGTTCAAGATAGCAGCATCTACACCACGTGTAGCCAATTTTTCTGCGACAGCATCAAAGTCTGTACGAATACGTTTGATATCTAGCATATAAACTCCTTTATGAAAAAAGCACACCTGACAAAGCGTTGGAGTGGCAGAGCCACGGTTCCATCCAACTTCACAGATGTGCACTTGATTCTGTATTTGATTTAAAACAACGGTAGAATTTCACCTATCTCTCCTATCTGCTCGCAGCATCCGCAGACTTTCTGGAAGAAGAGGATAACCTACTTATCCGTTTCTATGATTATACTAAACTTTCTATTTTTTTGCAAATAGATTTTTGATTTTACGACCGATGATTTGGAGTAAGGTTGGAAGCTTCACAACCTTTTCATTTCCGATTTTTTCCCGAGCAATTTTAAGAATTTTTCCGGAGTCTTTTGAAGCAAAGAGGAATTTTCCTTGGTCTGTAAAAACTTCAAAATGACGACTAACCTTACGGCCTGAAACATTGGCTCCAATTTGATTAACACTGGTCCAAGGGATTTGAATATAATCCTCAATATTGCGATCCGAGTAAAACTCCAAGGCTTGGTCTCCTACCAGAAATTTTCCAACTTTTCCTTGTATAGAGAGGTAAGAAGTTCCAGTAGTTTGTATATCAACGACTTTATTGAGAGATTGTGCCATGTTTAGTCTTCCTTGCTTTCACCGAAAAATGCTTGGTAGAGAGCTTTAAGAGCCGCTTTTTCTTGGTCTTTGTGGACAACGAACATGATAGAAACTTCACTAGAACCTTGTGACATCATTTGAATGTTGATATTGTTTTCAGATAAGGCACGAGTGGCTGTAGCAGTTACCCCGATATGGCGCTTCATTTTTTCGCCAACAATCATTATGATAGACAGGTCATGTTCGATTTCAGCATGGTCAACTTCAGCTTTTTGAACTAATTGACGGAGGATTTCTTCCTCTTTGATTGGTGTAAGCTCGCGCTCACGAAGGATGATAGAAAGGTCATCGATACCTGTAGGCATGTGTTCCCAACCAATATTCAGGTCTTCTAGAATTTGAAGTACTTTACGACCAAACCAACTTCGCGGTTCATGAGGTACTTGGACATATTGATGCTGACAAAACCAGAATCACCAGCAATCCCCACTACTGGGAATTCATCACTGCTGTGTTTCAGAACGATGCGAGTACCTGGATGGTCAGGATTATTGGTATTTTTGATAACAAGAGGGATTTTACCACGGTAGGCCGGGAGAAGGGCTTCATCGTGAAGGACAGAAAAACCTGCATAGGCTAACTCACGCATCTCACGGTAGGTTAATTCTGGAATCGAGTGTGGTTGGTGGATGATACCAGGGATGGGCAGCAAAAGATTCCATCGACATCAGTAAAGTTTTTCATAGAGGTCAGCCTTTAACACCAGCTGCGATGATAGAACCAGTAATATCTGATCCACCACGAGAGAAGGTACAGATTTGATTGTCTTTAGTCACACCGAAGAATCCCGGAATAACCAGAACTTCCGTTCCATTATTGAGCTCTTCGATTTTATCATAACTTGAAGGAATGATGCGAGCATTTCCAGGTTCGCTTGTAACAACAATACCAGCCTCTCGTGGATGAACATAGCGAGATTCTAATCCATTTTGGTTAAAGTAAGCTGCAATGAGTTTAGCATTGTTATTTTCCCCTGCAGCAAGGAAGGTATCGTAAAGAAATTCATTGTTTTCAATTGGAAGTGTAGCGAGAGTTCGGATACTTTTAGAGATTCGTTCTAAAACAGCTGGTTTAAGTCCTAGTTCGCTAACCATTGCAGCGTAACGATCGATAATCCAATTTTGACTAGCACTGATATCATTTCCTGCTACATAATCACGATAATATTTAATCAAAGCATCCGTAACCTTGGTATCTTTAGCATCCCGCTTTCCTGGTGCAGATACAACTACAAAACGACGTTCAGGGTCACTTTTTACAATGTTTAAAACCTTTTTCAATTGGCTTGCAGAGGCAAGTGAGCTTCCACCAAATTTTACAACCTTCATAAAAACTCCTAAAGTAAGTATTTTATACGATTATAGCAGAAAGAGGGGCTTTTTTCAATCTGGAAAATATCCTATACAATTGTTTGAAAGTCTCATCAGGAAAGCTTATAATAAAGATGTAGGAGGAAAGACTCTTCTGATGAAAGGAGTTGGGGGAAGATGATTAAAAGAGTGGTTTGTTTAATTTTACTAGTCCTTACCTTCGTGATGATTCCTACAAATATCGGAGCAAGTTCTCGTCCTCTTCCCAGTGGTCGTTTGACCGGAGAGGAATTAGCGATGGAGTATGCTCAGGAGCATCAGATTTCAGTTGAGAGGGCTAAAATTATCTTATCTATCGGCTTGTCAGATAGTAAGGCAAGGACCTATCGAATTCTCTCTGAAAAGATTATCGTCAATCCTAACTATGAAGCTAGAGTCAAGTTTTATTGTCGAACAGATGAAAGTGGACAATTTAGAGGAATCACGAAACTCTTAGCTACAAGTCTGGTTAACAAGGACGGAGACAAGGAAGCTCCTTTTACAGGCAATCTTTTTGCCTACCTTGAAGATCCAAATCGTATTTTTTACATGGTTTCAGGAGAATTCTACTATAAAGGATCCAACCAAGAACAGCTCTATCAGAGAGAAGGAGGGCGAATGCTTGAAGTGATTTATGATTTTATGGATGATACAAGTACTGGTTTTCCTGTATTTTTAGAGACCAAACTAAGGTTTTAAAATCGGCCGAGACACTTTCGGTCGATTTTTCTCTTGTCTTATAAACAAGAAAAAGATATACTTTGAAGATAAAATAATTTAATCAGCTTTTTAAATTAAAAGGAGTGGCTATGAATCATATTATCTTTCAAATTCAAGACGATTTAGCGGTGATTACTTTAAATCGTCCCGAGGTGGCAAATGGTTTCCATATTCCTATGTGTGAAGAAATTTTAGAAGCACTGGAATTAGCTGAAAAAGACGATTCCGTTTCATTTATTCTCATCAATGCTGCTGGTAAGGTGTTTTCTGTCGGTGGCGATTTAGTTGAAATGAAACGTGCTGTCGATGAGGATGATATTGCTTCCTTAACTCGAATTGCTGAATTGGTCAATACTATTTCTTATAAGATTAAACAGATTCCTAAGCCTGTTATCATGGAGGTGGATGGAGCAGTTGCTGGAGCTGCAGCTAATATGGCTTTGGCAGTTGATTTCTGTATCGCATCTGACAAGTCTAAATTTATCCAGGCTTTTGTAGGTGTAGGATTGGCTCCTGACGCGGGTGGCTTATTCTTGCTGACAAGATCGCTCGGTGCAACTAGAGCAACTCAATTAGCTATGACTGGAGAAGCTTTCACCGCTGAAAAGGCAATGGAGGCAGGAGCTCTATATCGTCTATGTACTAGTGAACAATTAGAAAAAACAAGAGAACAATTGTTGAAGAAGTTGAGACGTGGTTCTTCAAATTCCTATGCTGCGATTAAGAAACTTGTTTGGGAAAGTGAGTTCAAGCAGTGGCATGAATATGCTCAACTTGAATTGGAACTACAAAAATCACTATCCTATACGGAAGATTTTAAAGAAGGTGTTCGTGCACATTCTGAAAGAAGACGTCCAAAATTTGTTGGGAAATAAAAAATACTTGCACTATTCTTTGAAGTTTGATATACTTTTCTAGTCAAATGTTTTGAACATTAAACTTTTTTTGGTAAAGGAGGGAAGAGAAATGAACTACCAACAAGTCAATGACTATTTAACATCAATTTTTAACAACGTCCTAGTGATCGAGGAAGTAAGTTTGCGAGGTAGTCGTTTCAAGGATATCTCCATCAAAGAAATGCATACGATTGATGTTATCGGTAAGTATCCAGAAGTGACTCCTAGTCAAGTTTCCAAAGAGTTGATGGTAACACTAGGGACTGTGACAACGAGTTTAAACAATCTGGAGCGAAAGGATACATCGAACGGATTCGTTCAGATCAGGATCGTCGTGTAGTACATCTTCATTTGACAAAGAAAGGTCGTCTCGTTCACCGTCTCCATAACCGTTTCCATAAGGCCATGGTCGAAAGAATTATCGAAGGAATGAGCCCTGAGGAAATGGATGTTATGGGTAGAGGGTTGACTAATCTTTATCACTTTTTGGAGGATTTGAAGTAATGGCTTTTGCAAAAATAAGCCAGGTCGCTCATTATGCTCCAGAGCAGATTATCACTAACGAAGACTTGGCTCAGGTCATGGATACGAGTGATGAATGGATCTCAAGTCGGACAGGGATTAAAGAACGCCATATTTCCAAGACAGAATCAACAGGAGATTTGGCTACAGAGGTTGCAAGACAACTTCTAGAGAAGGCAGGGATTTCTGCTGAAGAGTTAGATTTCATCATTATAGCGACGATGACACCTGACTCGATGATGCCTTCTACAGCAGCACGTGTTCAGGCAAAAATTGGCGCTCATAAAGCTTTTGCCTATGATTTAACAGCTGCTTGTAGTGGATTTGTTTTTGCCCTATCAACTGCAGAAAAGTTCATTTCTTCAGGAACATATCGCAAAGGTCTTGTTATCGGTAGTGAGACCATGTCAAAATCTTTGGATTGGTCTGACCGCTCAACAGCTGTCTTGTTCGGAGATGGAGCTGGTGGTGTACTACTTGAAGCGAGTGACCAAAAACATTTCTTAGCGGAAAGTCTCAATAGCGATGGTTCTCGTGGGGAGTGTCTCACTTATGGACAGACAGGATTGATTTCACCATTTTCGATTCAAGAAGAACCAGATGTTTTCTTGAAAATGGATGGGAGAGCAGTTTTTGACTTTGCAATTCGAGACGTGGCTAAATCTATTAAACAGACCATCGAAAAAAGTCCAATATCAGCAGATGAACTCGATTATCTCTTTCTTCATCAAGCTAATATTCGAATCTTGGATAAGATGGCTAGAAAAATCGGTGTCGATCGTGACAAGCTTCCTGCTAATATGATGAAGTATGGAAATACTAGTGCGGCAAGTATCCCGATTTACTTTCTGAGTGTGTAGAAGAAGGGCTCATCCATTTGGATGGTAGCCAAAAAATTCTCTTGTCAGGTTTCGGTGGAGGTTTGACATGGGGCACACTTATTGTTACAATTTAGGTAATCATGTGGTGATCACATTGTTATAAAAAAACTATTTATTTTAAAGGAGTCTATCATGGCAGTATTTGAAAAAGTACAAGAAATTATCGTTGAAGAACTTGGAAAAGATGCATCAGAAGTAACACTTGAATCTACTTTTGATGATTTGGATGCAGATTCATTGGATTTGTTCCAAGTAATCTCAGAAATCGAAGACGCTTTTGATATCCAAATCGAAGCTGAAGACAACTTAAAAACAGTTGGCGACTTGGTTGCTTACGTTGAAGAACAAACTAAATAATTAGAATAAATAAAGAAGGAGTAGGGGAGACCCGCTCCCTCTTGTTTAGGTAATAGTTTGACCGTCAAATTATAATAAAGTCGAACTATTACGTAAGCAAGACTTATGGAGGCAATATGAAAACACGTATCACTGAACTATTAAATATTAAATATCCTATCTTCCAAGGTGGAATGGCCTGGGTGGCAGATGGCGATTTGGCTGGAGCTGTTTCAAAAGCTGGTGGTCTCGGTATCATTGGTGGAGGAAACGCACCTAAAGAAGTGGTTAAAGCCAACATCGATAAGATTAAATCTTTAACAGACAAGCCTTTTGGTGTCAATATCATGCTCTTATCTCCATTTGTTGATGATATTGTTGACCTCGTTATTGAAGAAGGGGTTAAGGTAGTCACAACTGGTGCAGGGAATCCAAGTAAATATATGGAGCGATTTCATGAAGCAGGAATCACCGTTATTCCTGTAGTTCCTAGCGTAGCTTTGGCTAAACGTATGGAAAAAATCGGTGCAGATGCTGTTATTTGTGAAGGTATGGAAGCCGGTGGACACATTGGTAAATTAACAACCATGACCTTGGTTCGTCAAGTTGCGGTGGCTGTTTCAATTCCTGTTATCGCTGCAGGTGGTATTGCAGACGGTGAGGGAGCTGCTGCTGGATTTATGCTTGGTGCGGAAGCTGTGCAAGTAGGAACTCGTTTTGTAGTTGCTAAAGAATCAAATGCTCATCCAAACTACAAAGCTAAGATTTTAAAAGCTCGTGATATTGATACAACTATTTCAGCACAACATTTTGGTCACGCAGTTCGTGCCATCAAAAATCAATTGACTCGTGATTTCGAGCAAGCTGAAAAAGATGCCTTTAAACAAGAAAATCCAGACTTAGAAATCTTTGAACAAATGGGTGCAGGAGCTTTGGCCAAAGCTGTTGTCCATGGTGATGTAGATGGCGGTTCAGTAATGGCTGGCCAGATTGCAGGTTTGGTATCTAAAGAAGAAACAGTTGAAGAAATCTTAAAAGATATCTACTATGGTGCAGCTGAGAAAATTCAAAAAGAAGCCGCTCGTTGGGCAGGAGTTACAAGAAATGACTAAAACAGCCTTTCTATTTGCAGGTCAAGGAGCCCAGTACCTTGGAATGGGACGTGAACTATACGACCAATATGCTATCGTCAAGAAAACAATCGACCAAGCTAGCCAAGTATTAGGTTATGATCTTCGTGACTTGATTGATAACGATGAAACGAAGCTAAATCAGACTCGTTACACACAACCAGCTATTTTGGCTACATCCGTTGCCATTTACCGATTACTAAAGGAGAAAGGTTACCAACCAGATATAGTGGCAGGCCTGTCTCTTGGTGAATATTCTGCCCTTGTAGCTTGTGGCGCCTTGGATTTTGAAGATGCGGTGGCTCTAGTTGCTAAACGTGGAGCTTATATGGAAGAAGCGGCACCTGCAGGGTCTGGTAAAATGGTAGCCGTCCTCAATACTCCAGTTGAAGTTATTGAACAAGCTTGTCAAGAAGCTTCTCAACTTGGTGTTGTGACTCCAGCTAACTACAATACCCCAAGCCAAATTGTTATTGGTGGTGAGGTGGTTGCTGTGGATCGTGCAGTTGAACTTTTGCAAGAAGCAGGAGCAAAACGCTTAATTCCGCTAAATGTTTCTGGACCTTTCCATACAGCTTTATTGGAATCTGCTAGTCAAAAATTAGCTCAAGTCCTAGAAGATGTTGAGTTTAATGACTTTGCTTGTCCCCTTGTTGGTAATACAGAAGCAAAGGTCATGGAAAAAGAACGAATTGCAGAACTCTTGACTCGTCAAGTCAAGGAACCTGTTCGTTTCTATGAAAGCATTGCAGTTATGCAAGAAGCTGGTGTGACTCGTTTTATCGAAATTGGTCCTGGGAAAGTCTTGTCAGGATTTGTTAAAAAGATTGATAAAACTGCTCAACTTGCAAATGTGGAAGATCAAGCAAGTTTACAAGCACTATTTGAAAATTAGACCAAAATGGTAGAAGTTCTGAAAGGAGAAAAATGAAACTAGAACAGAAAAATGTCTTTATTACAGGCTCAAGTCGAGGGATTGGTCTTGCCATTGCTCATAAATTTGCCAGCTTGGGAGCCAACGTTGTCTTGAATAGTCGTGGTGAAATCTCCGAGGAGCTTCTAGACGAATTTAAACCTTACGGGGTGAAGGTTCTTGCTATTTCTGGTGATGTTTCTGACTTTACGGATGCAAAACGAATGGTGGACCAAGCTATTGAAGGGCTAGGTTCAGTTGACGTCCTAGTTAATAACGCCGGGATTACTCAAGACACTCTCATGCTTAAGATGACAGAAGATGATTTTGAGAAGGTCTTGAAAGTCAATCTAACGGGAGCGTTCAATATGACGCAAGCAGTCTTGAAGCAGATGATAAAAGCTCGTGAAGGGGCCATTATCAATATGTCCAGTGTCGTTGGTTTGATGGGAAATATCGGTCAAGCGAACTACGCTGCATCTAAGGCTGGTCTAATTGGATTTACCAAATCAGTAGCACGTGAGGTAGCCAATCGTAATGTACGTGTCAATGCCATTGCTCCAGGAATGATTGAATCAGATATGACTGCAGTCCTATCTGATAAGGTAAAAGATGCCATGTTGGCACAAATTCCGATGAAACAATTTGGCCAAGCTGAGCAAGTGGCAGAGGTCACAGCCTTTCTTGCAAGCCAAGATTATCTAACGGGACAAGTCATTGCAATTGATGGTGGACTTACCATGCAATAAGAGTTAAAAATAGAGGTATGAAAATGAAACTAAATCGTGTAGTAGTAACAGGTTATGGATTAACATCTCCAATTGGGAATACGCCAGAAGAATTTTGGAACAGTTTAAAGAATGGAAAGATTGGGATTGGTGAAATCACCAAGTTTGATCACAGTGCTTTTGACGTCCATAATGCAGCAGAGATTAACGATTTTCCTTTTGACAAATATTTTGTAAAAAAAGATACCAATCGTTTCGATGATTATTCTTTGTATGCCTTGTATGCTGCTCAAGAAGCAGTGAACAATGCAAATCTTGACGTAGAAGCGCTTGATAAAGACCGCTTTGGTGTCATCGTTGCATCAGGTATCGGTGGAATCAGAGAAATCGAAGACCAAGTGCTTCGACTTCACGAAAAAGGACCAAAACGTGTTAAACCATTAACACTTCCAAAAGCCTTGCCAAATATGGCTGCAGGAAATGTAGCTATGCGCTTTGGTGCCAATGGTATCTGTAAATCCATCAACACAGCTTGCGCTTCATCAAATGATGCTATCGGAGATGCCTTCCGTTCTATCAAATTTGGTTTCCAAGATATCATGTTAGTTGGTGGTTCAGAATCTTCAATTACTCCATTTGCAATCGCTGGTTTCCAAGCTTTAACTGCTCTTTCAACCACAGAAGATCCAACTCGTGCTTCTATTCCATTTGACAAAGACCGTAATGGATTTGTCATGGGTGAAGGATCAGGGATGTTGGTTCTTGAAAGCTTAGATCATGCTGAAAAACGTGGTGCAACTATCCTAGCTGAAGTTGTTGGTTATGGAAACACTTGTGATGCCTACCATATGACTTCACCACATCCAGAAGGCCAAGGTGCTATTAAAGCTATCAAACTTGCCTTGGATGAAGCTGAGATTACACCAGACCAAGTAGCTTATGTCAATGCTCACGGTACATCAACTCCTGCTAATGAAAAGGGAGAAAGTGGTGCTATCGTAGCAGTTCTTGGTAAGGAAGTACCTGTATCTTCAACTAAGTCATTTACAGGCCACTTGCTCGGGTGCAGCAGGTGCAGTTGAGGCTATTGCAACAATTGAAGCAATCCGTAATAACTATGTACCGATGACAGCTGGAACTACAGAATTGTCAGACTACATTGAAGCAAACGTTATTTATGGACAAGGCTTGGAACATGAAATTCCTTATGCTATCTCAAATACTTTTGGATTTGGTGGGCATAATGCAGTTCTTGCTTTCAAACGTTGGGAGAATAAGTAAAAATGAATTTAAATGAAATCAAAGACTTGATGGAACAATTTGACCAGTCGAGCTTGAAAGAATTTTCTTATAAAAATGGAACGGACGAGTTGGTCTTCAGTAAGAATGAAGCGAAACTTGTGGCAGAAACAAGTCCAGCACCTCAACCTGTAGTTCCAGCAGCTGTACCCACAGTTGCACCACAAGCTCAAACTACACCAGCTGTAGAAGCAGTTTCAGATTCAAGTGCTAGTGAATCTGTAGCTGAGGGGGACCTTGTAGAAAGTCCACTTGTCGGAGTTGCTTACTTGGCTGCCGGACCAGACAAACCTAATTTTGTTTCAGTCGGAGATACTGTTAAAAAGGCCAAACCTTGGTCATCATTGAAGCTATGAAAGTTATGAATGAAATTCCAGCACCTAAAGACGGTGTCGTAACAGAAATTCTTGTTGAAAATGAAGAAATGGTTGAGTTTGGGAAAGGCTTGGTACGTATCAAATGATTGATATTCAAGGAATTAAAGAAGCTTTGCCACACCGTTATCCCATGCTCTTAGTAGATCGTGTCTTAGAAGTTAGTGAAGATACAATTGTTGCCATTAAAAATGTGACGATTAACGAACCTTTCTTCAATGGTCATTTTCCTCAATACCCAGTTATGCCAGGAGTCCTCATTATGGAAGCACTGGCTCAGACAGCAGGTGTTTTGGAATTGTCTAAACCTGAAAACAAAGGGAAACTTGTCTTCTATGCTGGCATGGATAAGGTTAAGTTTAAGAAACAAGTTGTTCCTGGTGATCAGCTTGTCATGACAGCAACTTTTGTTAAACGTCGTGGCACAATCGCCGTAGTAGAAGCGAAGGCGGAAGTAGATGGTAAGCTTGCAGCAAGCGGTACTCTGACCTTTGCTATTGGAAACTAGGGAGGTTTTCCATGTTTCGTAAGATTTTAATTGCCAATCGTGGTGAAATTGCTGTTCGTATTATTCGTGCGGCACGAGAGTTAGGAATCGCAACAGTCGCTGTCTATTCGACTGCTGACAAGGAAGCTCTCCACACGCTTTTGGCTGATGAGGCTATCTGTATCGGCCCTGGGAAGGCTACAGAATCTTATCTGAACATCAATGCCATCCTATCAGCTGCGGTCTTGACTGAAGCTGAAGCTATTCACCCTGGATTTGGTTTTTTAAGTGAAAATTCCAAATTTGCAACTATGTGTGAAGAAGTCGGTATCAAATTTATCGGACCATCAGCTCGTGTCATGGATGTTATGGGAGACAAAATTAACGCCCGTGCTCAAATGATTAAGGCTAATGTGCCCGTCATTCCAGGATCAGATGGTGAAGTTCATACTGCAGAAGAGGCTCTGGCTATTGCCGAAAAAATTGGTTATCCAGTTATGCTGAAAGCTTCAGCTGGAGGTGGTGGTAAAGGGATTCGTAAGGTTGAAAAGGCAGAAGATCTTGTATCAGCCTTTGAAACAGCCTCTAGTGAAGCTAAAGCAAACTTTGGTAACGGGGCTATGTACCTAGAGCGCGTGATTTATCCTGCTCGCCATATTGAAGTACAGATTCTTGCTGACCAGATGGGACATGTGATTCACCTAGGTGAGCGTGACTGTTCGCTTCAACGGAATAACCAAAAGGTTTTAGAAGAAAGTCCTTCGATTGCCATTGGGAAAACACTGCGTAATGAAATTGGTGCTGCAGCAGTCCGTGCGGCGGAGTCTGTTGGTTATGAAAATGCTGGTACTATTGAATTCCTACTAGATGAGGCAACTGGGAAATTCTACTTTATGGAGATGAATACTCGTGTCCAAGTAGAACATCCAGTAACCGAATTTGTTTCTGGTGTGGATATTGTCAAGGAACAAATCCGTATTGCGTCAGGTCAACCTTTGACTCTGAAACAAGAAGACATTGTTCTAAAAGGACATGCTATTGAGTGCCGTATCAACGCAGAAAACCCAGCCTTTAATTTTGCACCGAGCCCAGGTAAGATTACTAATCTTTATCTACCAAGCGGTGGTGTTGGCTTGCGTGTTGACTCTGCAGTTTATCCAGGGTATACCATTCCACCATACTATGATAGTATGATTGCTAAAATTATTGTTCATGGTGAAAATCGTTTTGATGCACTCATGAAAATGCAAAGAGCTCTTTATGAACTCGAAATTGAAGGGGTCGTCACCAATGCTGATTTTCAACTCGATTTGATTTCAGATCGTCGTGTGATAGCAGGGGACTACGATACTTCATTCTTGATGGAAACTTTCTTACCACACTATCAAGAAAAAGAATAATGTAAAAAGAATATGAGACTGAAAAGGGGGATGTATGGCTCTATTTAGTAAAAAAGATAAATATATACGAATTAATCCCAATCGTTCACTTAGAGAAAAGCCCCAAGCCAAGCCTGAGGTTCCAGACGAACTCTTCTCAAAATGTCCAGGTTGTAAACATACCATTTACCAAAGGATTTGGGGAGTGACCGTATTTGTCCTCACTGTGGCTATACCTTCCGTATTTCAGCTCAAGAGCGTCTTGCTTTAACCATTGACATGGGAAGCTTCCTAGAGATGTTTACAGGAATTGAGACGCAAGATCCATTGGAATTTCCAGGCTATCAGAAAAAATTAGCTTCTATGCGTGAAAAAACAGGTCTTGATGAGGCTGTTGTCACAGGAACTGCTTTGATTAAGGGTGAAAAAGTTGCTCTTGGAATCATGGATTCTAATTTTATCATGGCATCTATGGGAACAGTAGTTGGTGAAAAAATCACTCGTTTGTTTGAATACGCGACAGCTGAAAAATTACCAGTCGTCTTGTTTACAGCATCTGGTGGAGCACGTATGCAAGAAGGAATCATGAGTTTGATGCAGATGGCTAAAATCTCTGCAGCAGTCAAACGTCATTCCAATGCAGGTCTCTTTTACCTAACAATCCTTACTGATCCAACAACTGGTGGTGTTACAGCTTCCTTTGCTATGGAAGGGGATATTATCTTGGCAGAACCTCAAAGTTTAGTAGGATTTGCTGGACGTCGTGTCATTGAAAATACTGTAAGGGAAGATTTGCCAGAGGATTTCCAGAAGGCAGAGTTTTTGTTAGAACATGGATTTGTGGATGCGATTGTTAAACGGAGAGAATTGCCAGATATGATTGCTCGATTAGTAAGGTTACATAAGGGGGATTGTTGATGAATATTGCAAAAATCGTCAGAGAAGCACGAGAACAAACCCGCTTAACTGCCTTGGACTTCGCAACAGGAATATTTGATGACTTTGTAGAGCTACATGGTGATCGCTCTTTCCGAGATGATGGTGCTGTTATTGGTGGTATCGGTTGGTTGGGAGACCAAGCAGTAACTGTTGTTGGAATTCAAAAAGGTAAAAGCTTACAGGATAATCTTAACCGTAACTTTGGACAACCTCATCCTGAAGGTTATCGAAAAGCCCTTCGCTTGATGAAGCAGGCTGAAAAATTTGGCCGTCCTGTTGTAACTTTTATCAACACGGCTGGTGCCTATCCTGGTGTCGGAGCAGAAGAGCGTGGGCAAGGTGAAGCTATTGCCCGTAACCTCATGGAGATGAGCGATCTTAAGGTGCCAATTATTGCCATTATTATCGGTGAAGGTGGCTCAGGAGGGGCTTTAGCTCTTGCAGTAGCTGACCGTGTTTGGATGTTAGAAAACTCGATCTATGCAGTTCTCAGTCCTGAAGGCTTTGCGTCTATTCTTTGGAAGGATGGCAGTCGTGCCATGGAAGCTGCAGAGTTGATGAAAATTACTTCTTTCGAATTGCTAGATATGAAAATTGTTGATAAGGTTATCTCTGAGGTAGGTCTATCAAGTAAAGATCTGATCAAGCAAGTCAAAGAACAACTCCGAGAAGAACTTGATAAACTTGGTAAACTGCCACTAGAGCAGCTCATTGAGGAACGTTACCAACGCTTTAGAAAATACTAAGAAATATAGAAAAGCTAGAACTAACTACAAGTTCTAGCTTTTTCTTGTTCCCGAAAAGAACCATTCATTTGATTGAAGTGAAAAAAAAAGTGTTTGATATCTATCAAACACTTTTTTATATTTAATTTTCTTCAGTTACAAATTGACTGAGTAGTCCGTTAATGAAACGGGCTGATTTTTGATCTGAAAAGCTTTTTGCAAGTTCAATAGCTTCATTCACAGCTACAAGTTGAGGAGTATCAAAGGAAGTGATTTCGAAAACTCCTAAACGCAATAAATTCTTTTCAACTAAGGTTAAACGTTCAATCGTCCAACCAGACTTTAAATGCTGAGTGATTTGTTTGTCTAGTTCCTCTTTTTGAGCTTGAACACCAGATACAAGATCGATTAGGAAGCTAGGGAGTTTTACCTCGTCGTCTTCTCGATCATGAGTATAAGCGAAGCGACAAGCAGTTTCAATATCAGAACCATATTCAAGACTCATCAGTGCTTGGAAGGCACATTTTCGTAGTTCGCGTCTAGATTCTAATAATGGACTAGTCATTGAGGAAGTCCTCATCAAACAAATCTGTTAATGCTGGTTTTGGTGTTTTATCTGGTGCAATACCAGCAACGTGAATATTCACAGCATTGAGTTCAACATCAGCCATATTACGAACGGCATCTTTTACAGCTTTTTGAATAGCCATTGCAACCTTAGGAACCTTGACACCATACTCAAGATAGAGATAGATATCAGCTATTAGTTCTTCTTCAGATTCTTTTAGATAGACGCCACGACCGAGTGAAAGTTTTGAAAGGGTGTCAGATACTGATTTGTTTGAAAAAGAGTGGACACCATCAACTTTAGCTGTAGCGATTGCAATGATTTTTTCAAGTACACGTGGGGCGATAACGATTTCGCCTAATTGTTCTTCAATTCCCATAGAATGACCTCTTTCTAGAGATTAGGCACGAGAAACGTAAGTTCCTTCTGCAGTGTTGATAACGAGTTTTTGTCCTGCTTCGATGAAGTCTGGAACGTTCACGACAAGACCAGTTTCCATTGTAGCTGGTTTACCAGAACCGGTAACAGTTGCACCTTTAATAGATGGTTGAGTTTCAGCAACTGTTAATTCAACAGTTGTAGGTACTGTTACACCGATTACTTCAGTTCCGTAAAATTGAATTTTAACTTCAGAATTTTCAAGGATGTAAAGCAATTCATTTTCAACATTTACAACAGGAATTTCGTATTGGTCGTAAGTTTCAGTGTTCATGAAATAAGCTGTATCGTCCATTTTGTACAAGTATTGTGCTGGCACAGTTTCGATAATCGCTTGTTCAAATTTCCTCTGGACGGTAGCTAGTTTCAAATGTTGAACCAGTACGGACATCACGCAATTTCATACGCATGATAGTGTTTCCTTTACCTGGTTTGTGGTGGCTAGCTTCCAAAACGCGGATCAATTTTCCGTCAGCTGTTTCAAAGGTCATACCAGCCTTTAATTTACTTGCTTCGATCATGTTTTTACCTCTTTAATAAAATAATTTACTCTTTATTGTATCATAAGTCGTAAGATTTCTCAAATATCAGGAAAGTGAGATTAGTTGACAGGAACGATGTTTCCTTCTTCGTCTTTGGTTACTAATACGTACTTGCCATCGACCTCGATGTAAAAGTTCTTACTTGTGGCTTGTCCATTGTTTTGAGCTGGAGCTTGTCCATTGTTTTGAACCGGAGCTTGATTCTGAGCTTGTTGGGTGAGTTGGCCACCGAGAGTTTGACCAAGATTCATACCCATAAACATGTTCATACCATTGCCATTACCTTCGTTATTGGCTGCCGCAATGAGAGCTTCGTTACGAGCACGACGTTCTTCAATCTCAATGGTATTATATTTCATAGCAACAAGTTCGCTATCAAGTTTACGAACAATTTCTAGGCTTTCTTGGTCATAGCTGAGGTCTTCAAGCAAGATATTGGTTGCTTCAATACCATAAAGTCCTGTCCAAACCTTATTAACTTCTTGTTTAGCTACTTCATTGAAAGTGTCTTGGTTAGCATTTAGGCTATAGATATCAACTCCGTTTTCATTGGTATACTTAGCGATAGCAATTGCGATTTTTGGAGAGATATTTTGTCGAAGTGTTCCTTGAGCAATATCTTGGAGTGTAAATGGTTTATGTTCCTCAATTTGTTGACTGATAGAGCTAACATAGAAAAGAACTGGATCCGCGACCTTGATATCAAACAATCCGTAAAAACGAATGTTGAGCAATTGTTGGTAACGTTCACTGAAATACTCTACAGCATTTTGGGTACCAAATTTATTCCCTGCAATTGGTTGCATACGGATAAAGATGATTTCTTGTCGAGTAATAATTTGTCCACCAAAAGAGAAGCGGTTTTTGAAGTTTTCCCAAGTACCCTTGATTCCACCTTTTTCAAGGAGCCAAGCGTTATCACCTGCACGCCATTCATGGCTTCCAGCTTCTAGGACATCCCCTAGGAAGGTACCGTTATTGACAAGAACAGCAACATATCCTTGAGGGACAATAACAACAGAACCGTCTGTTAAAAGACCAGTATTTTGGTTGCTTTGTCTTGAACCACCGTCAGGATCTTTTGTAAGCAATTGTCCCTTGATGGCCATGACGTCTGAAGAGACGTGGTCTGGAAGTACAACGGCTTCCTTGAATTTGCTATCATTAAAACTATTTAGCCCAGCTGAAAGGGCAGCACGAATAAATCCCATAATTTCCTCCTAATTATAAAGTTCGTCTTCATCCACAACTTCATAGGTATCAAGAACCCATTGATTTGGACTACGTGTGAGTTCAGCTCCGCAATAATCACATTGACTTATAGCTGAGATTCTAAGTGGAGCACCACAGTTTGGACAGTGGTCGCTAACAGCTTCATCTTGAACATTGTTTTCAGTTTGGCTACCATGTTTGCGGATGAAGTTCATTTGATAAACTGTAATAGATCTTGTTGAGGATCTCCTTCGATAACCTTACGAGTCTTATCTTCGATGACATAGTCTCTCAAAGTAGATGAAAGGATAACCACTAAAGTATCATTTCCATCTGGATTTTCGTAGAAATCTTTGATTCGAACATTTTCAACGTAAACACGTTCCAAAACATTCGTTGTTTGAGATTGGATATAGTCTTCCAGTTGAGCACTGTGTTGAGTATAGAGACTAGCACTTTCAAGAGAGCGCACCAAATTCCAATCTTTTTTAGTCCAGGCTGCCTGTAATTGGATGTAAACTTCTCTAACCCATGAAGTGAAAGTAGAGGCGTCAAAGTTTGGATCATAGTATCTAAGTCGATCAATGGCTTGGCTATTATTTTCAACTCGACGATGGATAGTTGGTTGTGGTTGGTAGCTAGTCGAACTTCCATAAGATTTACCAGATGATGAATTCTGGTCATTCAGATATTTGATAAGCATGAAGAGTAAGAAAGCTCCGACACCAAACATGATCAGAATGGTCATTCCTGTCCCTAGAGAACCGTCTGAACTTGAGTAACTACCGCCAGAACGATAGCTGCTTCTAGAAGAAGAACTACCACTTGAACGACTTCGGCTAGAGCTACTACTGCGAGAACTGCTACTACTTCGTGAGCTACTGCGACTAGAGCTACCACTTCGAGAATGTCCGACACCTGCATCGATGGATTGTAGGGGTGTCACAAATAGAAGAAGCAAGCAAGTAGCGATAAGAGTATATAACTTTTTCATATGTCTCCTAACTATGTGAGTACAAAGTGCAAGGCATCAAGCTAGAATTTTGATTAGCTTGTGACAGTTATATTATAATGAATCTTCTTTCAACTTAGCCAATTCTTGGGCAAGCAGTTTAAGGGCAACTTGTGGGTTGGCTTGGCCTTTGGTTGCTTTCATGAGGAATCCTGTGAAGGCCTTGTCTGCATTCCGTTTTCCAGACTTGAAGTCGGCAACGGCAGCTTCGTTATCAGCAAAGACTTGATGGATGATTGGAATCAAAACATCTGGATCAGAGATTTGCACCAAGCCTGCTTTTTCCACGTATTCACGCGCGCCACCGCCATTTTTAGCCAGGTGGACAAAGACTTTCTTGGCAATCTTAGATGAAATAGTACCGTCTTCGATGATAGCGATCATTTCTACCAAGTTTTCTGGAGTCAATTCGATTTCTTCAAGTGTCTTGCCTTCAGCGTTCAAGAATTGAGCGACTTCACCTTGAAGCCAGTTAGAGACTTGTTTGGCATCACCACCGAGGAAAACTGCTTTCTCAAAGAAGTCAGAAGTGACTTTATTGGCAGTTAACTGACTAGCATCGTAGTCTGATAATCCGAATTGAGAGACATAGCGTGCACGGCGCTCTTTTGGAAACTCTGGCAACTCAGTGCGCATTTCTTCAATCCACTCATCAGAGATTTCAAAGAGTGGTAGGTCTGGCTCTGGGAAGTAGCGGTAGTCTGCAGCCCCTTCCTTGACACGCATGAGGATAGTAGCTTTATTAGCTTCATCATAACGGCGTGTTTCTTGGCGGATTTGACCACCTGAGCGAAGGATTTCAGCCTGTCGTTGGACTTCGTATTCAAGCCCCTTACGAACGTTTGAGAAGGAATTGAGGTTTTTCAACTCAGTCTTGGTACCGAATTTCTCTTGACCATAAGGACGAAGCGAGATGTTGGCATCCACACGCATCGAACCTTCTTCCATCTTAACGTCAGAAATGCCAGCGTATTGGATAACCTCCTTGAGGGCTGTTAGATAAGCATAAGCTTCTTCTGGTGAACGCATGTCTGCTTCAGATACGATTTCAATCAAAGGCACCCCTTGGCGGTTGAGGTCAACATAAGAGTAACCATCTGTACCATGGGTGTTTTTACCAGCATCTTCTTCTAGGTGAGCACGTTCGATACCGATTTTCTTAGTTGTACCGTCTTCTAGTTCCACTTCAATCCATCCGTTGTAACCGATTGGTTCATCAAACTGAGAAATTTGGTAGGCTTTAGGATTATCAGGGTAGAAGTAGTTTTTGCGGTCAAAGTGCATCTTCTTATGGATGTCCATGTTAAGAGCGAGTGCAGCCTTGATACCAGCATCGACAACACCTTTATTGAGAACTGGTAGTACACCTGGGAAAGACCAGTCAATCACGTTAGTGTTGGCATTTTGGTCATTTCCAAAGTGGGCAGAAGTAGGTGAGAAGATTTTTGAATTGGTGTTAAGCTCTACGTGGACTTCAAGTCCAATGACTGTTTCAAAGTTCATTAGTTATCACCTCCAAAAATCACGGGTTGTTGTTTGTGGTAGTCTGTTGTTGCTTCAAAAGCAGCAGCAGCTTGATAAATAGTCTCTTCTGAGTATTTAGGACCAATCAATTGGAGTCCTACTGGTAGACCTTGAACAAATCCAGCAGGAAGCGAAATTCCAGGAAGACCAGCCAAGTTGACAGGAATTGTCAAGAGGTCAGCCAAGTACATAGCAACTGGATTGTGGTTGAGTGAATCCAAGTCGTAGGCAACGCTAGGAGCAGTTGGTCCCAAAATCAAGTCATAATTCGCAAAGACTTTTTCGAAATCTTGGATGATAAGGGTGCGAACTTGTCCAGCCTTCTTGTAGTAGGCATCGTAGTAACCTGATGAAAGGCTGAAAGTACCTAGCATGATACGGCGTTTCACCTCTTCACCAAAACCTTGACTGCGGCTGTTTACATAGATTTCATCAAGGTTAGTCGCATCCTCTGCGCGGTAGCCGTAACGAATACCATCAAAACGTTGCAAGTTTGATGAAGCTTCAGATGAAGCAATGATGTAATAGACTGCTACACCGTATTTAGAGTGAGGAAGGCTAACTTCTTCGACGATAGCACCAAGCTTTTCAAAGTGCTTAGCAGCATTCAGAATGACTTCCTTAACTTCTGGGTCAATCCCTTCGCCAAGATATTCTTTAGGCAAAGCAATTTTCATGCCCTTGATGTCTTGACCGATTTTTGAAGTAAAGTCAGCAATGCGAACAGGAGCAGAAGTAGAGTCTTTGGAATCTTCGCTTGCAATAGCATTGAGCAAGAGAGCATTTTCCTTAACAGTTGGTGCGAAAGGTCCGATTTGGTCTAGCGAGCTACCAAAGGCAATGAGACCGAAACGTGAAACTGTTCCGTAGGTTGGTTTGAGACCAACAATCCCGTTAAGGCAGCAGGTTGGCGGATAGAACCACCAGTATCAGAACCAAGTGATAAACGGACTTGTCCAGAAGCTACAGCTGCAGCTGAACCACTTGATGATCCACCAGGAACCTTGCCGTGGTCCCAAGCATTTTTGGTTGCACCGTAGTAAGAAGTCTCACCTGATCCCCCCATGGCAAACTCGTCCATGTTGGTTTTCCCAACAACGATCATGCCCTTAGATTTTGCATTGGCAACAGCTGTCGCATCAAAGATAGGCTCGTAGTTATAAAGCATTTTTGAGGCTGCTGTTGTTAAGAGACCATCTGTAGAAATATTATCCTTAACCGCAAGGGGAATTCCAGAAAGAACATTGTCAGCATCGATTCCAGCTTCATCAATAGCTTTAGCTTGAGCAAGAGCTTGATCTTCAGCGATTGTAACAAAAGCATTGATAGCTGTCTCACGAGATTTGATATCTTCAAGCGTTGCTTGAGTTAGTTCAGTTGCTGAAATTTCCTTAGAGACAAGGAGATTGTGCAACTCTTCAATGGTTTTATGATTAAAAGTCATTAGGCGTCTCCTCCATCATCTAGGATAGCTGGCACCTTGATATAGTAGTTATCTTTTTCAGGTACATTTTTAAACAAGCGGTCACGGTCTGTTCCTTCTTCGGCCACATCAGGTCGGAGAACAGTTTTACGGTCAGCCATAGTTGTAGTTGGTGCGACACCAGTAGTGTCGACTTCACTGAGCAATTCGACCATATCAACAATTTTTGAGAGTGTTGTCGCAAACTCAGCAGTGTCTTCTTCTGAGAATTTTAATTTTGAAAGATTGGCAACGTGAGTTACCTCTTCTTGCGTAATTTTCATCGGATATCCTTTCGTGAAATGATGATTCTTTATCTGTTCTATTTTACCATATTTTCCTATAAATAAGGCAAGCCAAGCTAAAAAGAAACAGAAATTGAAAAATACTTTTTATTTCGATATAATGGTTGAAATTAGAAGAAAGAATAACAGTCGTTTTCTAGTTGGTAAAAAGGATGTAGCATTGACTCAACTAGAACACGTTAAGGATGACATATGACGCTTTGGGAGTTGCTTTTTACCAGTAAAAAGACAGTTCCTCCTCATTTGGGAGCCTGGTACTTTTTATTACCTACTTCTTTGGTAATCATAGCTGTTTTATCGATTCGTTTCGCATCATCTAAAGGTTACAGAAACTTTTGGTATTGGGGACAATTGATTCAGTTGCTCATTATCAACGTTTGGTATATTGCTGCACGTCTGCCCCTATCTGAGGCTCTCCCTTTTTACCATAGTCGCATGGCTATGTGGATAATTCTTCTTGCCCCTAATAAGACATTTTTTAAACAATATTTTGCCCTGGTTGGAGTTTTTGGTTCTATCATGGCCTTGGTTTATCCAGTCTTTTATCCTTTTCCTTTCCCTCATGTTTCGTCTGTGAACAATGTTTTCGGACACTGGGCCCTCTTGGCTAACTGCTTGATTTATCTTGTTAGATATTATAAAGTTGAAAAAGGGGATACTTGGAAAATATGCCAGATGACTCTTGGAGTTAATGCCATTATCTTTCTCGCCAACCTCTTAACAGGAGGGAATTATGGCTTTATGAGCAAGCCACCTGTGATTGGGGATCATGGTAGTTTGCTTAACTATTTGATAGTGACCAGTTTGATGACAGGCATTCTCATCCTTATCAATCAACTCGTTAAATATAAACATAAGAATAGTTAATATACAACTGAATTCGTTACCTTAAGGAGACTTTATGCATCATTTTATTACAAGAACCCAAACGACGCCACCGCCTATTCCGATTTTGGTATGGAGTTATGATAGGCCTTCTTGCCTTGTCTATTTATGCTTCTCTTACTTACTACAAAAATCCCAAATTTGTTCGATTGTTTAAGTGGATTCAAATAGCGCAACTGCTAGCTCTTTATACCTGGTATATAGGTTTTAGCATTCCATTTTCAAACAGTCTGCCCCTTTACCATTGTCGTCTGGCCATGTTTGCTGTTGTTTTCCTGCCAGATAAGTGGAAAATTAAGCAGTATTTTGCCCTTATGGGAGCCAGCGGCGCAGTATTTGCTTTAGGCTATCCTGTTTTTGATCCCTATGATTTTCCGCATATTACCAGCTTTTCTTTCCTGATTGGGCATTATGCCCTCTTGGTCAATTCCCTGGTCTATCTCATGAATCACTACGATAAGACCTTGCTGAAAAAGTATCGAATTATCGCCTACACTTTTATTCTCAACCTTTTCCTAGTTGGGGTCAATCAAGTAACAGGTGGGAATTACGGACTCTTGAATACGACGCCGTTTATTCCAAATGCCCCTATATGGATAAAGTATCTTCTGGTTTCAATCATTCTATCTGCAGCCCTAGTACTTTTTGATATCTTGTTTAAGAAACGTTGGCAAAAGAAAATTGCTCTAGAAAAAATTAAATTTTGAAGAGATTGTAACTAGCGATACAAAATAAATATTGAACAAAAGAATCTGAAGAGCAGGTCTAGTATCTTGACCTGCTTTTTCTTGTGTAAGCAATTGAAACTCTCTAAAATCCGATATAATGGAGTGTTGAAAGGAATGTTAGGGTCCGATGTAATAAAGAGTGATTATAAAATTGAAAATCATTAAAAAAGTAGAAAGAAAGAGAACTTATGAGTATTCAAGAAGAAATTAAGAAACGCCGTACCTTTGCCATCATCTCTCACCCGGACGCGGGGAAAACAACCATTACTGAGCAATTGCTCTATTTTGGGGGAGAGATTCGTGAGGCAGGTACTGTAAAAGGGAAGAAAACAGGAAACTTTGCTAAGTCAGACTGGATGGATATCGAGAAACAACGTGGGATTTCAGTCACTTCATCTGTTATGCAGTTTGACTACGATGGGAAACGGGTAAACATCCTAGACACTCCAGGACACGAGGACTTTTCAGAAGATACCTATCGTACCTTGATGGCGGTGGATGCTGCGGTCATGGTAGTAGACTCTGCCAAGGGTATCGAGGCCCAAACCAAGAAATTGTTTGAGGTTGTCAAACACCGCGGGATTCCAGTCTTTACCTTTATGAATAAGTTGGACCGTGACGGTCGTGAACCACTAGATCTCTTGCAAGAATTGGAAGAAGTCTTGGGTATTGCAAGTTATCCGATGAACTGGCCAATCGGGATGGGGAAAGCCTTTGAGGGGCTCTACGACCTCTATAACCAACGTTTGGAACTCTACAAAGGGGATGAACGTTTTGCTAGCCTAGAAGATGGCGATAAACTCTTTGCTAGCAACCCATTCTACGAACAAGTGAAAGATGATATTGAGCTTTTGAATGAAGCAGGAAATGAATTCTCAGAGGAAGCCATTCTTGCAGGTGATTTGACACCAGTCTTCTTTGGCTCGGCCTTGACTAATTTTGGGGTGCAGACCTTCCTTGAAACTTTCCTCAAGTTTGCTCCAGAACCTCATGGACACAAGAAAACAGACGGAGAAATTGTCGACCCTTATGATAAGGACTTCTCTGGATTTGTCTTTAAAATCCAAGCCAACATGGACCCTCGACACCGTGACCGCATCGCATTTGTTCGTATTGTATCGGGTGAATTTGAGCGCGGTATGAGTGTCAATTTGCCTCGTACTGGTAAGGGAGCTAAACTTTCTAATGTCACCCAATTTATGGCGGAAAGTCGTGAAAATGTGACCAATGCCGTAGCAGGAGATATCATCGGGGTTTATGATACAGGTACCTACCAGGTTGGAGATACGTTAACTGTTGGGAAAAACAAGTTTGAGTTTGAACCACTACCAACCTTCACGCCTGAGATTTTCATGAAGGTTTCACCTAAGAACGTTATGAAACAAAAATCCTTCCACAAGGGAATGGAACAGTTGGTACAAGAAGGAGCCATCCAGCTTTATAAGAATTACCAAACAGGTGAGTATATGCTAGGTGCTGTTGGACAACTCCAGTTCGAAGTCTTTAAACACCGTATGGAAGGCGAGTATAACGCTGAAGTTGTCATGAGCCCAATGGGTAAAAAGACAGTTCGCTGGATTAAACCAGAAGATTTAGATGAGCGCATGTCTTCAAGTCGAAACATCTTGGCCAAAGACCGCTTTGACCAACCTGTCTTCCTCTTTGAAAACGACTTTGCCCTCCGCTGGTTTGCAGATAAATATCCAGACGTGGAGTTGGAAGAAAAGATGTGATTCAGTAAGTCTACTTGATTGCAAAGCAATCTAAGTAGACTACGGCAAGTCCTTAGTAAGATTCTTCTGTCGGATCAGTTAACTTCTAGTTTTGCCAAATGGAATCGATTTGTAAACTGGCGTGTCGCAATCTAATAAACGGTAAATCATTATGAAATATTCAAACGTTTTATTAGAAAATCCAAATGGTACTGATTCGTGGATTTTTTCTGTCGTAATAGTTAGAAAGCAGTCTAAGCTACCCTGCCTCACTAACTTAGTTTGGAATCAATTAAAAGAATAGTCAAAAAGACCAGAAATTAAATAGATTTCAGTCTTTTATTGGGGTAGGTGGAACTTCATTTATTGAAAGCACCATATACCAACAACCTTGATAAGGAATGTAAGGAGACAAGTGAAGGAATGCTTGATCTATTTATTCACTAGCAAAGAGACATCTCAGACGTTTGAAAGATAAGCAGTCCGGGTTAGACTGCAGACATCCAGCCATATATCAAGAAAGAAGGAAGATTATTTGCATATGGGCTATAGTGAAGAGAAACCAACTGAAAATATATCTAATTTTCTCATCCTTCCGAAGAGTTTAGTGAGGGATGATAATTGACAGATAACTTCCTCATAATAAAGCTACCAGCAACCAATGAAAATGCTGAAATGAGTATTTTGACATGATGCTGTTGATAGCCCTTTATCTCAGCAGTTGTTGTTTCCAGAAGTTGTAACCAAATCGCACCAATCAGATCGCGACAATACATGTAACTGTAAGATAAATTCGAGGTGTCATTAGTAAAGAGTTTGATTTAGATTTCAACAACCTACTTTGTAGAGCATCCATATAAAAGAGTGCAACAACAGCAGAGACAAGTCCTACTCATTAGAGATGACCAGATGATCCAAGTTGAGTTTTTGAGTGAAATATTGAAGTTACGGAACTGTTATGTGGCACATAGCGACAAGAAAGATTCTACCAATCAATCACAGATGTAATCTTAAAAAATCACCATATATCTCCTAAAAATTATTTTATTATGAAATACTTCTGACAGGAATTCTATTAACTACCAGAACATAAGTGTAGATAAAACAAGTAAGATGTTTCGAATTAAATGACTATAGAAGGATAAATCTTGTCTTAAGGTTTTAGGAAATAAAAAGTTTAGAAAGCTGACTCCCAAAAGGATATAAAAACTGACAGAAAATATGGTTAAAGGATTGTGCAGAAAAAATAAACTAAGAAAGATAAGGGTTGTTAGCCTGCCTGTCTTTTTATGAGTTGGTAATTTTCTCCATTTGTTTAACGGCAGAAAGGTAGCAATATCAAGTCCGAAAAGGAAAAAGAAAGAGATGAGTAACAAGTCAACGATTTCTTTTTGTAGTAGAGTGTCAGTGCTTATACTTTCAAATAAAATAAAACAGACTCCAGCAACGTTAATGATAACCATGCTGCTATACAATAAAAAGAAGGATCGACTACGATTATGTAGTTGACTTTTTACATGATTATGTCCTGAAAGATAGTGGATAAATGTACAGATACCTGCTAAAAACAGTAAGAGAAGTAAAAAGTAAAAGCAGGATTGTTTGAGTGTTAAAGCAATACCAGGCCAAACTAAGCAACTACAGCAACCTAAATATACCAAGGAAATCAATAAAAGAAGTTGGATTGATTTGTTCATTTTTTCCATATAAAACCCCTACGTTTTTTTAAAATTATAACTAAAATGATTCATGAAAAATCATCTTTTTCCCAAGTGTTATTTTTTGACTCTCAACTGTCTTTTAAAAATCTTATCAACAGAAAAAAACATCCCTCATTTTTTGAGGGATGTGCTTTTTGATAATAACATTGCTAACGCTTAGACCAGGTTCGCTTCATAAAGAGTAGTATGATTGGATAAATTTCAAGACGTCCTGCAATCATTGCAAAGGATAGGAGGAGTTTTGAAAATGGACTAAAAATTGAGAAACTTGCAGTTGTTCCGAGAATTGGGCCGATATTGTTAAAGCAACTGAAAACGGCACTCGTAACAATCATTAAATTGTCAGCATCTAAACTGATAATGAAAATTAAGCTGAGTAGAATCATGACGTAAACTACAAAGTACTTTGAGAATCTTGTGCTGGGTATCCTTATCAATTACCGTTTGGTTAACATGGAGAGTTAAAACACGGTGAGGTGATATGGTAGACAAAAATTGATTTTTAGCAATTTTAGCTAGAATAACTCCACGCATCACTTTGAGACCACCAGCAGTAGATCCAGCAGAACCACCAATCGCCATCAACATCAGTAGGATATACTGAGAAAACAAAGGCCAATTTGTAATGTTGCCATAACCAAAACCAGTTGTCGTGATGATATTAGAGACTTGGAAGAAGGCCATCTCAAAACTTTGTGAAACGCCACTATAAAGGTGGAGTGTATTGAGAGTAATTAAGCCGGTAGAAACAACGACAATCAAGAGATAAGCACGAAGCTCCTCATCGAAAAAGAATTCCTTGACTCGACGAAGCATGAGATAGTAGTAGAGGTTGAAATTGACACCAAACATCAAGACCCCAACACTCGTCAGATAGGTAATGAGAGAACTATTATAGTGGGCGATTCCATCATTGTAAACAGTGAAACCACCAGTCCCAGCAGTTCCCATAGCGATAACGAAACTATCGTAGAGTGGCATACCGGCAAGATAATAAATCACTACAAAGAGGGCGAACATTGCCAGATACAGGATGTAGAGGATTTGTGCTGTATTTTTTAGCTTAGATACCACCTTACCAAATACTGGTCCAGGAACCTCAGCCTTCATAACCTCAAGGTGACTATTTTTTGCATTGTCCATAATAGCTAGGGCAAAAACTAGCACCCCCATCCCTCCAATGAGGTGGGTGAAACTTCTCCAAAATAGAAGCGAACGACTTAGTACAGAAACGTCATTTAAGATAGTTGCTCCCGTAGTAGTGAAGCCGGAACTAGTTTCGAAGAAGGCATCGATAAAATTGGGGATTTGACCTGAAAAGACAAAGGGAAGGGAGCCAAAGAAAGACCAGAGGATCCAACATAGGGCAACAATTAAGACTCCTTCTTTGGCATAGATACGTTGTTTTTTAGGCTTACTGATGATTCCGAAAAGACCTAGGACAACAAGAATCCCGATGGTAGAGAAAAGAGCTGTAAAAACTTGATTAGATTCTCGATAGTAAAGAGCAATACCAACCGGAACTAAAAGTAGCCCAGCTTCAATCAAGAGTAGCTTTGCAAGAAGAAAGCGTACCATACTTCTATTCATAGCTTACCTCTCTAACAAATCATAAATCTTGGTGATATTTGAAAGCAAAGTGATAACCACTAGCTTATCACCGACCTGGAGGGTATCTTCTCCTGTTGGGAAGATCGTTTTTCCATTGCGGATAATAGCAGCAATCAAGATATCCTTTTTGAGCTTCAATTGAGATAAAGGCTTGCCAGTCATTTTATTGGCTTCCTTGATCAGGAATTGAAGAGTTTCTACCTGTCCATTTGCTAGATGGTGCATAGCTTGAAGGTCAGAATATTGCGCATTTACACGACCATGGATAAAGTGCATGATGGTATCAACAGCGATTGTTTTAGGGGTGATGATACTTGAGAAATCTGTTGCGTGGATAATTTCTAATAAGCTAGTGCGGTTTACTTTGGTAATATTTTTTTCTGAACACCTATGTTATCCAAGAACATAGAGGTAATGATATTTTCCTCGTCGACTCCTGTCAAAGTGGCAACAGCATCATAGTTTTGGGCACTTTCTTCTAAGAGGGTGTCCTTAGTTGTTCCATCACCTTGGACTATATAGAGTTTAGGGAATTTTTCGCTGAAAAAAAGGCAGCTCTTTCAGGATTGACCTCAATAACCTTGGTATCGATACGACTGTCTTTTTAACATACCTAAGAGATAGTAAGCAATTTTCCCAGCTCCTATGATGAGTAAACTCTTAACAACTCTGGACTTAATATAGTTGTGGAAGAGCATCATATCGACACGACTGTCCCTGTCACAAAGATACGGTCTTTATCTTCTAAAAATCATATCTCCACTAGGAATCATGAGTTTGTGGTCGCGTTCGATAGCACAGACAATAACATTACCAAACTTTTTACGGAAAATCAGCAATAGACATCTGACAAATATTACTGAAATTTCGTACCTTGAATTCCATTAAGCTGACTAATCCACCTGCAAAACGCTCAACAGAAAGAGCATTGGGGAAGTCTATAATATTAGCGATAGCACGAGCTGCTAGGAGTTCAGGGTTTACAATGAGTGAAAATCCAAGAATATTTTTTTTCTTTAAAGTAAGGGTTGGAATATTCAGGATTGCGAACACGAACGATGGTTTCTTTGGCTCCCATTTTTTTGGCTAAAAACAGCCGAAACCATATTGACCTCGTCGTATTGAGTCATGGCAATGAAAATATCACAATCTTGAACATTGGCTGCTTCTAACATAGCAAAGTCAGCTCCGTTACCTGCGATTCCCATAATATCAAAACGGCTAGTCAAGTATTTTAGAACAGTTTCGTTCTGTTCAATTAAGACAACATCATGGTTGTCAGCAACAAGTGAACGACAGAGGGCAGAACCTACTTTTCCCCCTCCGACAAGAATAATCTTCATAGTTAGTTAACCTACTTTTTCAATATGTCTCTATCATACCTTTTTTTAGAAAAAAATGCACTCAACAACCGACTGCTTTCCTTCTTTAATAAAGGGATTAGGGGAATTCGAACAAATATTTTGCTTTAAACATCATATGTTTATGAAAAAACTTGTTCCGAAAAATTCTTAATCTATGTAAATTCTATGATATTGCTTGCTGAAAGTTGAAATTTTAACTTTTGTAAATATGCTTGTAAAAAAAATGAAAAAATCAAGTCATTTCTATTGACAATCAGGCTGAAAGTGTTATACTAAAAAAGTAGTTTCGCTGATTTACTTCAAACCTGTTGTGAGGTAAGTTAACGACGCCTTAACCACGCTGTTTGCTGAGCTTGACTCCGGGCAGTGTGGCTATTTTTTTGCACTAGTGAGAGGAAGCAAGGCATGGCCAATCATATTGTATTGTTTGAACCACAAATTCCACAAAATACGGGAAATATTGCACGAACCTGTGCGGCGACGAATGCGCCCCTTCATATTATCAAACCGATGGGCTTTCCGATTGATGATCGTAAAATGAAGCGAGCCGGGCTAGACTATTGGGACAAACTTGAGATCTATTTTTATGATAGTTTAGATGAATTTATGAAAAAAATGGATGGTCAAGTCTACTTGATTTCCAAGTTTGCAGAAAAGGTCTATTCAGATGCTGACTTCACGATAGAAGGAAACCATTATTTTCTTTTTGGACGTGAAGATAAAGGTTTGCCTGAGGAATTTATGCGGGAACATCCTGAAAAAGCTCTCAGAATTCCTATGAATGATGAACATGTTCGTAGCCTCAATGTATCCAATACGGTATGTATGATTGTCTATGAGGCCCTTCGTCAACAAAATTTTGCGGGTCTCGAACTGGTTCATACTTACGAAACGGATAAGTTGAAATAAATACTGATAAGAGATAAAATGCTTGCGCTTGCAAGCTTTTTTTGTTATCATTAGAGGGTCTTCAGGGCAGGGTGTGATTCCCGACCGGCGGTAAATTTGACTAGCTATTTTAGCTTTCTCTTCGTTGTCTTGTCTCGATATACTTTAAGTATTATCTTCGACTGCGACGTCTAGATAAATCTAAAATATCTTAGCCAAATAAGTCCGCGAGCGCAAGCTGATGTGGTGAGATTCCACAACCGACAGTATAGTCTGGATGGGAGAAGACGAAAGGATAGCTTTGTCTATTCTGCTTCATTATAATAGAAATAAAACCAGTTTCTTTGTAAGCTTAGGTTGTTTTTTGAGATAGTTAAGAGAGTAGATAGAGAGAAACTTTCCAACTTCTTCTGATTTTATAGAAAATTGGAGGAACCTGTTATGACAAACACACGTCGACTTTCGACCATTGCAATTTTATCAGCACTTTCATTTGTGTTGATGTACTTTGACTTTCCGCTTCTACCGGCGGCACCCTTTTTAAGGATTGAGTTCAGTATCTTACCAGTTCTTGTAGGTTTGGTAGTCTTGGATTTACCAGCGGCTTTAGGAGTACTATTCCTTCGGTCTTTGTTGAAAATCCTTTTGAACAATCAAGGAGTTAGTACCTACATTGGTTTGCCGATGAATATCGTAGCCTTAGGAGTCTTTGTTCTTGCTTTTGGTCTGATTTGGAAAAAGAGCGTACAACCATGCGTTTTGTCCTAGCTTCATTAGCAGGGACGATTGGTCTTACTTTAGCCATGTTAGTTCTAAACTACGTTTATGCTGTACCTTTGTACGCAAAATTTGCTAACTTCGATATAGAGAATATTCTAGGACTTAGTAATTACTTGTTGGCAATGGTCTTACCATTTAATTTGATTGAAGGAGTCATCTTTGCCATCTCATTCTGGTTATTATTTGTCCTCTTGAAACCAACTTTGAAATACTATGAAAGATAAACAAACATATTTAACAAAGGGCTCTTTTGCCCTTTTACTATTTGTAATTCTGGGTTATGTCGTTAAGTTTTATCCAGAACAATTGATACCATTTGATTCGTCTATCCAGACAGCAATCCGCGGAGATTTACCAGCTATATTGACAACTATCTTTCGAGGGATTACTCGTCTGATTGACTTACCAATAGTTATTTCTTGGGCAATTCTATTGACTGTTATTTTTTATCTGAAAAAGTGGAAGTCAGAAAGCCTTTTAGTAGCTGGCAATCTTAGTTTGGCTGGAATTTTAATTGTGTCCTTAAAACACCTCTATCAACGTCCGCGACCTGAAATTTTACACTTGGTCGAAGAAGAGGGTTTTTCTTTCCCTAGTGGTCACTCGCTAGCAGTAACCCTCTTAATCGGTTCTCTAATTATCATTGTGGGACAGAGAGTGAAAGATAGGACAGTAAAGCTCATTCTCCAGATTTTACTGGGAATCTATCTAGTAAGTGTAATCATTTCCAGAGTCTATCTGGGAGTTCATTACCCATCAGATGTTCTTGCCAGTCTCTGTCTGGGTATTGGAATTCTATTCATTGAATTTCCATTTTATGATAAACTTCGCTTTCAATGGCGCTTTACAGGCAAGCAGAAGTAGTTATTAACTCTTCTTGAGGAGAAAAAATGGAAGTCAAGATAAAAGATCTTCATCCGACTCAACTATACTTATCAGAAAAAAAGTTGCAAGATATCCAGATGCTTTATCACTCGGTAGAGAGACAAAATATAAATCCAATCAGTGTTCTTGCATTTGGAGATCGCTTGCTGATTACAGATGGGCATCACAGAGCTTATCAGGCTTTGTTGCTAGGTCAAGATACGATTTCTGCTGAGTGGGATAAAGATGGTGGTGATGAACTATATCATCTCTATGCGCAAGTTTGCGAGGAAAGAAAGATTTACTCTATTCTGGATTTAAAAAATCGTATCTTAGCCCAAGATGAGTATGAAGCAAAATGGTACAACTGGTGTGATGGTTTTAATCAAGCAGTGACTCTCTTATTGAAAAGGAAGTTTAAAGTGAAACAAATCATTCAAATAGATAGTTCTTTACGCTTGGTTCCTGATTTTTTAGCAGAACATCGTGATGTAGATTTGACTTAGTATCAGGAAGCGGACTTGGTTGAACACTTGTAGATGGAGTCAGAAGCTCCTATAAATGTATAAAAATTTGAATGCTATTTATTCCAATTATCGCTCAAAACAGAGCGGTTTTTTGTTTGTAGTTCAGAACTCTTTCACGAAAGAAATAATAGCCAAATTCAGTAATAAAATTTCTCTAAAAATAGGATTTTTCTCTTGCATTTGAGATAGATTAGTGTATAATAGTAGGGTATGTGTAAAACATACTTGTGGGAGGTAAAAATCTCTAAATTACCGCCAAAACCACAAAGGAGGATTTAAAAATGGCTAAAAAAGTCGAAAAACTTGTAAAATTGCAAATCCCTGCTGGTAAAGCTACACCAGCTCCACCGGTTGGACCTGCTCTTGGTCAAGCTGGTATCAACATCATGGGATTCACAAAAGAGTTCAACGCTCGTACAGCTGATCAAGCTGGTATGATCATTCCAGTTGTTATCTCAGTATACGAAGATAAATCATTTACTTTCGTTACTAAAACACCACCAGCTGCTGTTCTTTTGAAAAAAGCTGCAGGTGTTGAAAAAGGATCAGGTACACCTAACAAAACTAAAGTTGCTACAGTTACTCGTGCACAAGTACAAGAAATTGCAGAAACTAAGATGCCAGATTTGAACGCTGCAAACATTGAGTCTGCAATGCGTATGATCGAAGGTACTGCTCGTTCTATGGGATTCACTGTTGTTGACTAATCAATAACTTCCCTATATAACCCGCAAGACTTCATCATTTCGAGAAGTGACGTGGGAGATGAAAATCGATTGAACCACTTACAAGGAGAATAGAAAATGGCTAAAAAAAGCAAACAACTTCGTGCTGCTCTTGAGAAAATCGACAGCACAAAAGCATACAGCGTAGAAGAAGCTGTAGCTCTTGCAAAAGAAACTAACTTTGCAAAATTTGACGCAACTGTAGAAGTTGCATACAACTTGAACATCGACGTGAAAAAAGCTGACCAACAAATCCGTGGAGCAATGGTATTGCCAAACGGTACTGGTAAAACAGCTCGCGTTCTTGTATTTGCACGTGGTGCAAAAGCTGAAGAAGCTAAAGCTGCTGGTGCAGACTTCGTTGGTGAAGACGACCTTGTTGCTAAAATCAACGACGGTTGGTTGGACTTCGACGTAGTTATCGCTACACCTGACATGATGGCTCTTGTTGGACGTCTTGGACGTGTCCTTGGACCTCGTAACTTGATGCCAAACCCTAAAACTGGTACTGTAACAATGGATGTTGCTAAAGCAGTTGAAGAGTCTAAAGGTGGTAAAATCACTTACCGTGCAGACCGTGCAGGTATCGTACAAGCTATCATCGGTAAAGTTTCATTTGAAGCTGACAAGTTGGTTGAAAACTTCAAAGCTTTCAATGAAACAATTCAAAAAGCTAAACCAGCTACTGCTAAAGGAACTTACGTAACAAGCTTGACAATCACAACTACTCAAGGTGTTGGTATCAAGGTTGACGTTAACTCACTTTAATTAGTAGTTTATACAGAGAGAACGAGTACGAAAGTGCTCGTTTTTTTATGGGGTACGACGGGCAAGTCGTTCATCTGGATTTGTAATACTCTTCAAAACCACGTTAGCTTTGTCTTGCCGTACTCAAGTACATTATCCAGCTAACGTTCTAGTTTGCTCTTTGATTTCCATTGAGTATTATTTGTGGGTACCATTTACTAGTGAACCTGTTAGCGAATCTCAAGTCTGACGCTGAAAATAAGAATCGGCAGAGGAAGGGATAGAGAAATCGTAGCTCTACGAATAGAAAGGTGGAGGTTAGTAGAGCGGATGAAGATGAGAGCAATTCCAAAGTATAAAAATAGTCGTAACCTGAATGTGTATATGATACGAGGAGTTGAATTCGATCTAGAGAGATAATAATAAATTTATGCTATACTCATTGTGGCTTCTATGCTTTTGATTCTAGTTTATCAAACAATAGATTAGAATTGTCAGACAATATCATTTTATGTTATAATGAAGAAAAAAACAGAGGTGTTCAAATGTCAGAAGCAGGTCATAAGTTTTTAGCAAAATTGGGGAAAAAACGCTTACGTCCAGGTGGAAAACGTGCCACAGATTGGTTAATTGCGGAAGGAAGATTTTCAAAAGAAAAGAGAATATTAGAGGTTGCGTGTAATAGGGGAACTACAGCAATTGAGTTGGCACAGCGTTTTGGTTGTAAGATAACTGCTGTTGATATGGATGCTCAAGCTTTAGAAGTGGCTAAAAAATCTGCTGAAACAGCAGGTGTTGGGCATCTAATCAGGTTTGAAAGAGCTAATGCAATGAAACTTCCTTATGAAGATGCTAGTTTTGATATTGTTATAAATGAAGCTATGCTGACTATGCAAGCCGATCAAGCTAAGAAAAAATGTGTAATGGAGTATCTAAGGGTTTTAAAACCTGAAGGTCTTCTTTTGACACATGATGTGCTTCTTAAGGAAGCTAAAGAGTCTGTCAGACAGGAATTGTCACAAGCAATTCATGTAAATGTAGGTCCTTTAACTCAAGAAGGTTGGGAACAGGTGATGATAGAATCAGGTTATCATGATGTGAAAGTATTGACTGGTGAAATGACATTAATTAAATTATCAGGTATGATTTATGACGAAGGTTGGCTAGGAACTTTGAAAATTTGTGTAAATGCTTGTAAAAAGGAGAATAGAAAGCAGTTTTTAACGATGTATAAAATGTTTGCTAAGAATAAACAGAAATTGGGCTTTATTGCTATGGCTAGTCATAAAACGTCAAATCGTTAGATAATCATTGAAGTTAACTTTTCCTGTTAATCGAAAGTGATTATGTCCCAAAAAAATGGTGATATTGAGGGCAATTATTTTCATTTTATTTGAAACGAGGAACCCTTAAAGCTGTTTTGTTAGCTAAACCAAGGCTAGTCTTAGCCTTAGCTCGCCAGCCTAACAGCTCCAAGCCTCATATCAAATGAAACTCTTTCCTCATACTGCTGGCTTTCTCTCTCCTAAGTTTACCGGATAGAGTGATTTCCTTTAAGGAAAAGCTTCCCATTTAGCGATAATATGATGGTTATCAAACTTCTAATGTAGCAAAATATTGGCGAATTCGTTCAGGTCTTAGCCAAGGAGATACAGCCTTGGCTACAGAGCTAAATCTTTCACTTGCTTTACAGAATTTCGGCATCAAAAATGAAGATTTTGCAACTGTTTGGGGGCAACAACACACAGAGGCAGAAGTTTCTGGTGATTCGACAAGTAATTTTATTGAATGGGTAAATAGTAGTTTAAAATAGTTTTTACTTTATGATAATACTTATAAAAGGTTGAAGACAGTTTGTCTCAACCTTTTTTCTATTCAAAAAATATAAATACGTATAAACTTTCTAATCTATTTGATATTGTAAAGTATCTAGATAGAAAATTCAGAAAATTGTTTCTTTTGTCTTGAAAATTTTTGAAAAAATGGTATTATAGAAACAAGTCATTTTATTGAGAAGAGAAAGGGGAACGATGGAGAAAATCATTTTAGACTCACCAAAGTCAGGTTCGGAACTCGTTTTGGAAACGCTCCGTGACCTAGGAATCGATACGATTTTTGGTTATCCAGGCGGGGCTGTATTGCCTTTATATGATGCTATTTATAATTTTAAAGGCATCCGCCATATTCTAGGTCGACATGAACAAGGTTGTCTTCATGAAGCAGAAGGTTATGCTAAGTCAACAGGGAAACTTGGTGTCGCAGTCGTCACAAGTGGACCAGGAGCTACCAATGCCATTACTGGTATTGCAGATGCTATGAGTGACAGTGTTCCCCTTTTGGTCTTCACTGGTCAGGTGGCAAGAGCGGGAATCGGTAAGGATGCTTTCCAAGAAGCAGATATTGTTGGTATTACCATGCCAATTACCAAGTACAACTACCAGGTTCGAGAGACGGCGGATATTCCACGTGTGATTACAGAGGCTGTGCACATTGCAACTACAGGTCGCCCAGGGCCAGTTGTTATTGATTTGCCAAAAGATGTTTCAGCTCTTGAAACGGACTTCATCTATTCATCGGAGATAGATTTACCAAGTTATCAACCAACTCTAGAACCTAATGAGATGCAAATCAAGAAAATCTTGAAGCAACTCTCTAAGGCTAAGAAGCCAGTTTTGTTAGCTGGTGGTGGAATTAGCTATGCAGAGGCTGCAACAGAGTTGAATGAATTTGCAGAGCGTTATCAAATTCCTGTTGTTACCAGTCTTTTGGGACAGGGAACAATCGCAACCAGTCATCCGCTATTTTTAGGAATGGGTGGAATGCACGGTTCCTTTGCAGCTAACATTGCGATGACAGAAGCAGATTTCATGATTTCGATTGGTTGTCGTTTTGATGACCGTTTGACTGGTAATCCTAAGACATTTGCGAAGAATGCCAAAGTAGCGCATATTGATATTGATCCAGCAGAGATTGGTAAGATTATCGCTGTTGATATCCCGGTTGTTGGAGATGCTAAAAAGGCCTTGCAGCAGTTGCTAGCTGAGCCAATCGTTCGTAACAACACTGAAAAATGGATTGAAAAAGTTACCAAAGATAAGAATCGTGTTCGTTCTTATGATAAGAAGGAACGTGTCGTCCAACCACAAGCAGTTATTGAACGAATTGGTGAATTGACTAAGGGTGATGCCATTGTCGTAACTGACGTCGGACAACACCAAATGTGGACAGCTCAATACTATCCATACCAAAACGAGCGTCAACTCGTAACTTCAGGTGGACTAGGAACCATGGGATTTGGAGTTCCTGCAGCCATTGGGGCAAATTGCTAATCCAGATAAGGAGGTCGTGCTCTTTGTCGGTGATGGTGGTTTCCAAATGACCAATCAGGAATTGGCAATCTTGAACATCTACAAGATTCCAATCAAGGTCATCATGCTTAATAACCATTCACTTGGGATGGTTCGTCAATGGCAAGAAGCCTTCTACGATGGTCGAACATCAGAGTCAGTCTTTGATAGCCTCCCAGATTTCCAATTGATGGCTCAAGCCTATGGAATTAAGAATTATAAATTTGATAATCCTGAAACCTTAGAGAAGGATTTGGAAGTCATCATGGAAGATGTACCAATGTTTATCGAGGTAGATATTTCTCGTAAAGAGCATGTTTTACCGATGGTACCAGCTGGTAAGAGTAATCATGAAATGTTGGGGGTGAAGTTTAATGCGTAGAATGTTAACAGCCAAACTTCAAAACCGGTCAGGAGTTCTCAATCGTTTTACCGGTGTCTTGTCTAGACGCCAAGTCAATATTGAGAGTATCTCGGTAGGGGCGACAGAAAATCCTAATGTGTCACGGATTACCATTATCATTGATGTTGCATCTCACGACGAAGTGGAGCAAATCATCAAACAACTCAATCGTCAGGTCGATGTGATTCGTGTCCGTGATATCACAGATAAACCGCACCTCGAGCGTGAAGTGATTCTGATCAGGTCTCAGCGCCTGCGGAGAAGCGAGCAGAAATTTTAGCTATTATCCAGCCTTTCCGCGCAACTGTGGTCGATGTAGCTCCAAGCTCTATTACCGTTCAGATGACTGGAAATGCTGAAAAGAGCGAAGCTTTGATTCGTGTCATTCGACCATATGGCATCAAGAATATCGCTCGTACGGGTGCAACTGGGTTTACCCGCGATTAATACTCTTCGAAAATCAAATTCAAATCACGTCAGCTTTGCCTTGCCGTACTCAAGTACAGCCTGCGCCTAGCTTCCTAATTTGCTCTTTGATTTTCATTGAGTAAAAAATAACTTAAATTTGTTAAACCAGCCTTCAGGCAATAAATAATAGAAAAGAGAGAAAAACTATGGCAGTTCAAATGGAATACGAAAAAGATGTAAAGTAGCAGCACTTGATGGTAAAAAAATCGCTGTTATCGGTTATGGTTCACAAGGTCATGCTCACGCTCAAAACTTGCGTGATTCAGGTCACGATGTGATCATCGGTGTTCGTCCAGGTAAATCTTTTGATAAGGCAAAAGAAGATGGTTTTGATACTTATACAGTAGCAGAAGCAACTAAATTGGCTGATGTTATCATGATTTTGGCACCAGACGAAATCCAACAAGAATTGTACGAAGCAGAAATTGCTCCAAACTTGGAAGCTGGGAATGCAGTTGGATTTGCGCATGGTTTCAATATCCACTTCGAATTCATCAAAGTTCCTGCAGATGTAGATGTCTTCATGTGTGCTCCTAAAGGACCAGGACACTTGGTACGTCGTACTTACGAAGAAGGATTTGGTGTTCCAGCACTTTACGCTGTCTACCAAGATGCAACAGGAAATGCTAAAAACATCGCTATGGACTGGTGTAAAGGTGTTGGAGCAGCACGTGTAGGTCTTCTTGAAACAACATACAAAGAAGAAACTGAAGAAGATTTGTTTGGTGAACAGGCCGTTCTTTGTGGTGGTTTGACTGCCCTTATCGAAGCTGGTTTTGAAGTCTTGACTGAAGCTGGATATGCTCCAGAATTGGCTTACTTCGAAGTGCTTCACGAAATGAAACTCATCGTTGACTTGATCTACGAGGGTGGATTCAAGAAAATGCGTCAATCAATTTCTAACACAGCTGAATACGGTGACTACGTTTCAGGTCCACGTGTCATCACTGAACAAGTGAAGGAAAACATGAAAGCTGTTCTTGCTGATATCCAAAATGGTACATTTGCCAACGACTTTGTGAACGACTACAAAGCTGGACGTCCAAAATTGACTGCTTACCGTGAACAAGCAGCTAACCTTGAAATTGAAAAGGTTGGTGCAGAATTGCGTAAAGCAATGCCATTTGTTGGTAAAAACGACGATGACGCATTCAAAATCTACAACTAATTTTTGAGAATAAAAATAGAAGGCGAGTTGGGGGGTACCTAACCCGCTTTTTATCTTGAAAAAGAATCAAGGAGAAGATTATGCTTAGTGCAAAAGATGTGGTGAAGGCCCACAAGGTTCTGAGTGGTGTCGTAGCCAATACACCACTTGACTACGATCATTATTTATCAGAAAAATACGGAGCTAAAATTTATCTCAAAAAAGAAAATGCTCAACGAGTCCGATCTTTTAAAATTCGTGGAGCTTATTATGCCATCTCACAATTGACTAAGGAAGAACGTGAACGTGGTGTAGTGTGCGCATCAGCGGGAAATCATGCTCAAGGTGTTGCCTACACTTGTAACGAGATGAAGATTCCTGCAACAATCTTTATGCCAATTACAACACCTCAACAGAAAATTGGTCAGGTTCGTTTCTTTGGTGGAGATTTTGTAACTATCAAATTGGTAGGAGATACCTTTGATGCTTCGGCTAAGGCAGCTCAAGACTATACAGTTGCTGAAAATCGTACGTTTATTGATCCCTTTGATGATCCCTATGTTCAAGCTGGTCAAGGAACAGTAGCTTATGAAATTTTAGAAGAAGCGCGAAAAGAATCCATTGATTTGATACTGTCTTGGTGCCTGTAGGAGGTGGAGGACTCATTGCAGGAGTTTCTACTTATATAAAGGAAACGAATCCGGCTATTGAAGTTCTGGGTGTAGAAGCCAACGGAGCTCGTTCCATGAAGGCAGCATTTGAGGCTGGAGGTCCGGTTAAACTCAAAGAAATTGATAAGTTTGCAGATGGGATTGCTGTGCAGAAGGTTGGACAATTGACCTATGAAGCAACACGTAAAAATGTTGAAACGCTTATCGGAGTGGATGAAGGTTTAATCTCTGAGACCTTGATAGATCTTTACTCTAAACAGGGGATTGTAGCTGAGCCTGCAGGTGCTGCTAGTGTGGCGGCCTTGGAAGTGCTGTCAGACTATATAAAAGGAAAGACTATTTGTTGTATCATCTCTGGAGGAAATAACGATATCAACCGTATGCCAGAGATGGAAGAGCGTGCCTTGATTTATGATGGCATCAAGCATTACTTTGTGGTAAACTTCCCACAACGTCCAGGTGCACTTCGCGAGTTTGTAAATGATATTTTAGGACCGAATGACGACATCACTCGTTTTGAGTATATTAAACGTGCCAGCAAGGGAACAGGACCAGTCTTAATCGGGATTGCTCTTGCTAACAAGCATGATTATGCGGGCTTGATTCACCGAATGGAGAAATTTGACCCGTCTTATATTAACTTGAATGGGAATGAAACTCTATATAATATGCTTGTTTAATATCCTATAAAATTTTTATCATATCATTTGCCTAACCTATATACGAGTGCTATAATGTAAGTGAAGAAAGGGGGAGATTCCCATGGTTTTACAAGTTTTACTTGTTCTAGTGATTCTAATGCTTATTGTAGGAGCTGTGTTAGTGAGCTCTGTTTATGTCGTTCGTCAACAGTCTGTTGCAATTATCGAACGATTTGGTAAGTATCAAAAGTTAAGTAATAGTGGTATTCATCTACGGGCACCATTTGGCATTGACAAAATTGCAGCTCGTGTGCAGCTACGCCTTTTACAAAGTGAGATCGTAGTTGAAACCAAAACCCAAGATAACGTTTTTGTGACTATGAATGTCGCAACTCAGTATCGTGTAAATGAGTTAAACGTTACAGACGCTTACTATAAATTGATGAGACCTGAAGCTCAAATCAAATCTTATATTGAAGATGCATTGCGCTCATCTGTTCCTAAGTTAACTTTGGATGAATTGTTTGAGAAAAAAGATGAAATTGCATTAGAAGTTCAAAAACAAGTAGCGGAAGAAATGTCAACGTATGGGTATATTATCGTTAAGACGCTCATTACCAAAGTTGAGCCGGATGCAGAAGTCAAACAATCAATGAACGAAATTAATGCTGCCCAACGTAAGAGAGTGGCAGCTCAAGAATTGGCTGAAGCAGATAAAATTAAGATCGTTACAGCGGCAGAAGCTGAGGCAGAAAAAGATCGCCTCCATGGTGTGGGGATCGCAGAGCAGCGGAAAGCAATTGTTGATGGACTTGCTGATTCTATTAAAGAGTTAAAAGGAGCCAATGTCGAATTAACTGAAGAACAAATTATGTCAATCCTATTAACCAATCAGTATTTGGATACATTGAATAATTTTGCAGATAAACAAGGAAATAATACAATATTCTTGCCAGCAAATCCTAATGGAGTTGAAGATATTCGAACCCATATATTATCAGCTTTGAAAGCTAAATAATTATAATCTTAACGCAATAACTTTATTAATATATGTGTTTCAATTGACAAATACTATAAAAACATATAGAATGAAGTTGCGTAAAGAAAAAAATAGGAGAATAACATGGCTAAGTCTAACTTTGAAAAAGTAGAAGCAGTTGTTAGCTGGGTTCGTGATAAGAAGATCACAGGGTATCGTATTTCTAAGGAAACGAATGCGCGTGAGATGTCTATCATTGCTTTGGCTCAAGGACGTGCAAAAGTTAAAAACATTTCCTTTGAAACAGCCCTCGGCTTAATTGATTTCTACAATAAAAATCATGAAAAATTTGAAGATTAGTCTTTGGATATAGGCAGGTTCGAAAAGAATCTGCCTTTTCAATTTTTTGGAATATAAAAAAAGACTGCAATGGCAGTCTTTTTCTCTTATCGAAGATAGCGTTGTAAAAATTCTCTTGTACGTTCTTCTTTGGGATTAGTAAATAGATCTTCTGGTTTGCCTTCTTCTGCAATGACACCCTTATCCATAAAGATGACACGGTGTGATACATCGCGAGCAAATTCCATTTCGTGGGTTACGACGATCATGGTCAAGCCTTCTTGAGCTAAATCTTGCATGATTTTGAGAACTTCACCGACCATTTCAGGGTCAAGGGCTGATGTAGGCTCATCAAAGAGAATGGCATCAGGATTCATAGAAAGTGCACGAGCAATAGCAACACGCTGCTTTTGCCCACCAGAAAGTTGTTTAGGTTTGGCTTGCCAGTAACGTTCTCCCATGCCAACTTTTTCAAGGTTTTCTTTAGCAACTTTCTCTGCTTCTGAGCGATCACGTTTGAGTACAGTTGTTTGGGCAACGATTGTATTTTCAAGCACGTTTAGATTTTCAAAAAGGTTGAAGGACTGGAAGACCATTCCTAGTTTTTCTCGATAGTGAGTGAGGTTATAGCCTTTTTCGAGGACATTTTCACCGTGATAAAGGATTTCACCTTCAGTGGGTGTTTCAAGTAAGTTGATCGAACGTAGGAAGGTTGATTTACCACTACCGGAACTTCCGATGATAGAAATAACTTCTCCTTTATGGATAGTAAGGGAAATATCTTTTAGGACCTCGTTTTGTCCATAGGATTTTTTGAGGTGTTTGATTTCAAGAATAGGTTGATTCATTATTTCAAATCCTCCGTTTGCATTTGGTTAGCACCTGTAGTGTAAGTATCCATATCCATCCGTTTTTCGATATAGCGTAGGATTCGTGTTACTGTAAAGGTGAGGACAAAGTAGATAACTGCGATAATAGTAAAGGTTTGGAAGTACTGGTAAGTCTGTGTTGCTACTGTATTTCCTGAGAAGTAAAGTTCTACAACAGAGATAACATTCAATACAGAAGTATCCTTGATGTTGATGACGAACTCATTACCAGTAGCAGGTAGGATATTTCGAACTACCTGAGGTAAAACGATCTTACGCATGGTTTGATTATGAGTCATACCAAGTGCAGTAGCTGCTTCAAATTGTCCCTTGTCGACAGCCAGGATACCACCACGAACGATTTCGGTCATGTAGGCACCGGTATTGATAGAAACGATAAAGATAGCAGCGAGAGTACGGTCTAGGTTGATTCCGAAAGCCTGGGCAGTTCCATAGTAGATAACCATAGATTGTACAATCATAGGAGTTCCACGGAAAATTTCAATATAGATATTGAGAATCCAACCAACTATATTTTGAATGACGTAGATAAATTGATTTTCAGATTGAGGCGCAGTACGGAAAACACCGATAGCAAGACCAATAACGAGACCTACGATGGTACCGATAATTGAAATTAAAAGTGTGATTCCAGCACCACGCAAGAGTTGTTGCCAGTTTTCAGTTAGAATTTTAGCAACTTGGCTAAAGAAATTACTGCTGTTTTTCTTCAGTAGTTGTAGCTTGAACAGGTTGTTCTTTAATCATACGATCCATTAGGGCAACTTGTTCATCTTTAGAGATGGTTTCAATGCTAGCATTGATTTGGCTGATACGTTCGTCATCCTTACGAAGACCGATAGCGATAGAGGTATCTTCTTCTCCCAGTTTTAAAAACCAGGTTCAGGCTGAATCATTTTGAACTTTGCATTTGCTGACTCAGCAGTTAGGGCTTCTGGTCGTTCAGAAACATAAGCGTCAATGACACCAGCTTCAAGAGCTTGACGCATTTGAGCGAAATCACCCATGGCAGTTTCTTTTTTAGCGCCTGGAATTTGAGGGATCAAGTCGTAAAGGTAAACCCCTTGTTGAGAAGTGATTTTTGCATCTTTAAAATCATCTAGTGTTTTGGCGTTTGCATAGGCAGAATCTTTTTTGACTAAAAGTACTGGTTCACTGGTGTAGTAACTGCTTGAGAAGGCAATTTCTTGCTTACGTTCAGCGGTTGGACTCATACCTGCGATAATCATATCAATCTTTCCAGAAGTCAGGGCTGGAACAAGTCCTTCCCATTTTGTTTTTACAATGAGTGGTTCTTTACCCAGATCTTTAGCGATTTTTTTTGCAATTTGAACATCGTAACCGTTAGCATATTGGTTTGTTCCATCAATCTTGACAGCGCCATTACTGTCGTCATCTTGAGTCCAGTTAAATGGTGCGTAAGCTGCCTCCATTCCGATGCGTAAATATTCATCGGCTTGGACCTGGCTAACTAGTCCTAGAGTAAGGGCTAAGCTAGCAAGGATAGATAAGCATAATTTTTTCATGTTTTCTCCTATTTCTAGTCTAAAAATGGCTCCCTCTATTGTATCGAAAAAGCGGAACTTTTTCAATCTTAGTAAACCCTTACTTGTAAAAAAATGATATAATGAGAAAAAGGTCAAAAGAGGCTATATTATGAAAAAAAGATGGTTAATAGTACTTATATTTACTTGTCTGATAATTGTTCCAAAATTGGTTTTTGCCGTGGATTTCAGCATTCCATCCTATAAGGGAGAACTGTATATTCATGCAGACAATACAGCAGAATTTAGACAGAAGATAGTTTATCAGTTTGAGGAGGACTTTAAGGGCCAAATCGTGGGACTTGGACGTGCTGGCAAGATGCCTAGCGGATTTTATATTGATCCTCAGCCAAAGGTTGAGGTATCTAAAAATGGTCATAAAATCGAAAATCTTACTAGCGAAGTGACAGAAGAAACGAATGGTTATACTGTTAAAGTCTATAATCCAGGTCAGGAAGGGGACAGGGTCGAAGTGGAACTTACCTGGCAATTGAAAAATCTTCTTTTCTTATATGATGATATCGCTGAATTAAATTGGCAACCCTTAACAGATAGTTCAGAATCTATTGAAAAAAATTTGAGTTTCATGTGATGGGAGATAATGGGGCCGAAAAAAACTCTTTTTTTCCACACAGGGCAACTCTATAGAGATGGAAGGATTGAACAGAGTGGTCATGACTATACTATTCGTTTAGACAATCTTCCGTCTAAGCGCGGAGTTGAGTTGCACGCCTACTGGCCTCGAACTGATTTTTGCTAGCGCTACAGATCAGGGCTTAAAAGGAAATCGTTTAGAAGAGTTTAATAAGATAGAAGAGTCGATTGTTAGAGAAAAAGATCAGAGTAAACAACTCGTTACTTGGGTATTTCCTTCAATACTTTCCATCTCCTTGTTATTGAGTATCTGCTTCTATTACATCTATAGAAGAAAAAAACCACTCCTTCAGTCGAATATGCCAAAAATCATCGTCTCTATGAACCGCCGATGGAATTAGAGCCTATGGTTTTATCAGAGGCTGTCTACTCGACCTCCTTGGAGGAAGTGAGTCCTCTAACCAAAGGAGCAGGTAAATTCACCTTTGACCAACTTATTCAAGCTACCTTGTTAGATGTGATTGACCGTGGGAATGTCTCTATTATTTCAGAGGGAGACGCAGTTGGTTTGAGGCTGGTAAAAGAAGATGGTTTATCAAGCTTTGAAAAAGACTGCCTAAATCTGGCCTTTTCAGGCAAAAAAGAAACAACTCTTTCCAATTTGTTTGCGGATTACAAGGTATCTGATAGTCTTTATCGTGGAGCCAAAGCTGCTGATGAAAAACGGATTCAAGCAAGGGGGCGTCAGCTAAAATCCTCTTTCGAAGAAGCATTGAAAGAGATGCAAGAAGGAGTGAGAAATCGGGTTAACTTCTGGGGGCTCCCAGATTACTATCGTCCTTTAACTGGTGTGGAAAAGGCCTTGCAAGTGGGTATGGGACTTTCTACTATCCTACCTCTATTTATCGGATTTGGTTTGTTCTTGTACAGTTTAGATGTTCATGCTTATTTTTACCTCCCTTTGCCAGTACTTGGTTTTCTAGGTTTAGTTTTGGCTGTTTTCTATTATTGGAAGCTTCGACTAGATAATCGTGATGGTGTCCTAAATGAAGCAGGAGCAGAAGTCTACTATCTCTGGACCAGTTTTGAAAATATGTTGCGTGACATTGCACGACTGGATCAGGCTGAATTGGAAAGTATTGTTGTTTGGAATCGTCTATTAGTGTATGCAACTTTGTTTGGATATGCTGACAAGGTTAGCCATTTGATGAAGGTTCACCAGATCAAAGTTGAAAATCCAGATATCAATCTCTATGTAGCCTATGGCTGGCATAGCATGTTTTACCATTCAACAGCGCAAATGAGCCATTATGCCAGTGTCGCAAATACAGCAAGTACCTTTTCTGTAACATCCGGAAGCGGTAGCTCTGGTGGTGGTTTCTCAGGCGGTGGCGGTGGTGGAAGTGTTGGTGCTTTCTAAAGAAAACTCAACACAGCCTTTAAAAGTATGATATAATGGAGGGTAGAAAAAGGAGTAATCTATGTATTTTTTTGAAATTTTAAAATCAATCTTTTTTGGTATCGTTGAAGGAATTACGGAATGGTTGCCGATTTCAAGTACTGGTCACTTGATTTTAGCGGAAGAATTCGTCAAATATAAAGACCAAACTGAAGCTTTTAAGTCTTTGTTTAACGTAGTCATTCAACTTGGTGCCATCTTTGCAGTTGTGGTTATCTACTTTAACAAGCTTAATCCTTTCAAACCAGGTAAGGACAAAGTTCAAGTTCGTAGAACTTGGCAGTTATGGTCCAAAGTTTTTGTGGCGACTCTTCCTCTTCTCTTAGTCTTTAAGTTTGATGATTGGTTTGATACCTATTTCCATAACAAGGTTTCAGTAGCCATTATGTTGATTGTTTATGGGATTGCCTTTATCTTTCTTGAAAAACGTAACAAAGCGCAAGCAATTGAGCCAACAGTTACTGAGTTAGATAAATTACCTTATAAAACAGCCCTCTATATTGGATTTTTCCAGGTTTTGTCCCTTTTACCAGGAACTAGTCGTTCTGGTGCAACAATCATTGGTGGTTTGTTAAACGGTACTAGTCGTTCAGTGGTAACAGAATTTACCTTCTATCTAGGAATTCCAGTTATGTTTGGAGCCAGCGCTTTGAAGATTTTTAAATTTATCAAGGCTGGAGAAGTCTTGAGTTTTGGTCAATTCTTCTTGCTCTTGGTAGCAATGGTAGTGGCTTTTGCAGTCAGCATGGTTGCTATTCGTTTCTTGACCAGCTATGTCAAAAAACACGACTTTACCGTGTTTGGTAAATACCGTATTGTCCTTGGTAGTGTATTACTACTTTATAGCTTCATTCGACTATTTGTATAAGAAAAAAACCTTGAAGGAAGAATCCTTCAAGGTTTTTAAAATCCAGTCACAGTGACTCCTAATAAACGGACTCCCTTGTCTTTATCACTCAGTGTTTCATAGAGTTGGATAATGCTTTGAGCAATTTCTTCAGAGTCTTGTGTTTGTTGATTCAGTGTTTTTCGTTTTGTCAAAGTAGAAAAGTCGGCATAGCGGATTTTCAAAATGACGATCTTACCACTTTTTTCATATTTTTGAAGACTAAGAGCAACTTTTTCCGAAAGGAGAGTTAGCTCTTTTTTAATATCTTCATCTAGACTTAGAATCTTACTGTAAGTTTTTTCTTTACCGATGGACTTACGGATACGATTGGATTTGACGGGAGAGTTATCTATACCTCGAGCCTTACGATATAGATCAAAGCCGAGTCTTCCGAAACGATCAATGAGAGTGATTTCAGAGATCTCTAAAAGGTCAGTACCTGTATATACACCCATTTGATGGAGTTTTTCAACTGTTTTCTTGCCCACACCGTGGAATTTAGCGATATCCATTTGTTTGAGAAAATCTTCAGCTTCATCAGGAAGAATGACTGTCAAACCACGAGGCTTTTGATAGTCACTTGCCATTTTAGCTAAAAATTTATTGTATGATACACCAGCAGAAGCTGTTAATTGTAATTCATTCCAAATATCCTGCTGAATTAAACGAGCAATTTTAACAGCAGATTTGATACCAAGCTTGTTTTCAGTTACATCTAGATAAGCTTCGTCGATACTCATGGGTTCAATTTTATCCGTATATCGTTTAAAAATAGCTCGAATCTGTTGGCCAACAGTAGTATATTTTTCGTAGTTCCCAGAAATAAAAATAGCTTGAGGACAGCGTTCATAAGCTTCTTTAGAACTCATGGCTGAGTGAATGCCGAATGCTCTGGCTTCATAACTACAGGTTGAAACAACACCCCGACCACCTGTTTTCCTAGGGTCGCTACCAATAATAACGGGTTTCCCTTTAAGTTTAGGATTGTCACGAATTTCTACAGCAGCAAAAAGGCATCCATGTCAATATGGATAATTTTACGGGATAAATCATTCATCAGTGGAAATATCAGCATGAAATGGCCTTTCTTTAGTAGTTTTTCTAGCCTTATTATACCTTTTTTCTGAAAAAATAGGAAATAGCTAATTATTTTTCAAAACTATACTACAGTTTGGAATAAAAAAACAACTGTATTATAAAAGAAAGTGTTAAAAAAGAGCGATTTCACTTGTTGAAATCGTTTACTGTGTGTTATACTGAATACATGAATGTAACAGATGACTGTTACTAGAAAGATAAAAGAGGACATTAACATGGTTGTTAAGACAGTTGTTGAAGCACAGGACATTTTTGACAAAGCCTGGGAAGGCTTTAAAGGTGTTGACTGGAAAGAAAAAGCAAGTGTATCACGCTTTGTGCAAGCTAACTACACACCTTATGATGGAGATGAAAGCTTCCTTGCAGGACCAACAGAGCGTTCACTTCACATCAAAAAAATCGTAGAAGAAACTAAAGCACACTACGAAGAAACTCGTTTCCCAATGGACACTCGTCCAACTTCTATCGCTGACATCCCTGCAGGATTCATCGACAAAGAAAACGAAGTTATCTTTGGTATCCAAAATGACGAACTCTTCAAATTGAACTTCATGCCAAAAGGTGGTATCCGTATGGCTGAAACTACTTTGAAAGAAAATGGATACGAGCCAGACCCAGCTGTTCACGAAATTTTCACAAAATATGTAACAACTGTTAACGACGGTATCTTCCGTGCTTACACTTCAAACATCCGTCGTGCTCGCCACGCTCACACTGTAACTGGTCTTCCAGATGCATACTCACGTGGACGTATCATCGGTGTTTATGCGCGTCTTGCTCTTTACGGTGCAGACTACTTGATGCAAGAAAGTAAACGATTGGAACTCAATCGAAGAAATCGATGAAGAAACAATCCGTCTTCGTGAAGAAATCAACCTTCAATATCAAGCATTGCAACAAGTTGTACGCTTGGGTGATCTTTACGGAGTTGACGTTCGCAAACCAGCGATGAACGTTAAAGAAGCTATCCAATGGGTAAACATTGCCTTCATGGCTGTCTGCCGTGTTATCAACGGTGCTGCTACATCTCTAGGACGTGTGCCAATCGTATTGGATATCTACGCAGAACGTGACCTTGCTCGTGGTACATTTACTGAATCAGAAATCCAAGAGTTTATTGATGATTTCGTTATGAAACTTCGTACAGTTAAATTTGCTCGTACAAAAGCTTATGACCAATTGTACTCAGGTGACCCAACCTTCATCACAACTTCTATGGCTGGTATGGGTAACGACGGTCGTCACCGTGTTACTAAGATGGACTACCGTTTCTTGAACACTCTTGACAACATTGGTAACTCTCCAGAACCAAACTTGACAGTTCTTTGGACTGACAAATTGCCATACAACTTCCGTCGCTACTGTATGCACATGAGCCACAAACACTCTTCAATCCAATACGAAGGTGTTACAACAATGGCTAAAGACGGATACGGTGAAATGAGCTGTATCTCATGTTGTGTATCTCCACTTGACCCAGAAAACGAAGAACAACGTCACAACATCCAGTACTTCGGTGCTCGCGTTAACGTTCTTAAAGCTCTTCTTACTGGTTTGAACGGTGGTTACGACGATGTTCATAAAGACTACAAAGTATTTGACATCGAACCAATCCGTGACGAAGTTCTTGAATTCGAATCAGTTAAAGCTAACTTTGAAAAATCTCTTGACTGGTTGACTGACACTTATGTAGATGCATTGAACATTATCCACTACATGACTGACAAGTACAACTACGAAGCTGTTCAAATGGCCTTCTTGCCAACTAAACAACGTGCTAACATGGGATTCGGTATCTGTGGATTCGCTAACACTGTTGACACATTGTCAGCTATCAAGTACGCTACAGTTAAACCAATCCGTGACGAAAATGGATACATCTACGATTATGAAACAATCGGTGAATATCCACGTTGGGGTGAAGATGACCCACGTTCAAACGAATTGGCAGAATGGTTGATCGAAGCTTACACAACTCGTCTACGTAGCCACAAACTTTACAAAGACGCAGAAGCTACTGTATCACTTTTGACAATCACATCTAACGTTGCTTACTCTAAACAAACTGGTAACTCACCAGTCCACAAAGGTGTATACCTCAACGAAGATGGTTCTGTGAACTTATCTAAACTTGAATTCTTCTCACCAGGTGCTAACCCATCTAACAAAGCTAAAGGTGGATGGTTGCAAAACTTGAACTCACTTGCTAGCCTTGATTTTGGTTATGCAGCTGATGGTATCTCATTGACAACTCAAGTTTCACCACGTGCTCTTGGTAAAACTCGTGACGAACAAGTTGATAACTTGGTAACAATCCTTGATGGTTACTTCGAAAACGGTGGACAACACGTTAACTTGAACGTTATGGACTTGAACGATGTTTACGAAAAGATCATGTCAGGTGAAGACGTAATCGTACGTATCTCTGGATACTGTGTAAACACTAAATACCTTACTCCGGAACAAAAAACTGAATTAACACAACGTGTCTTCCACGAAGTTCTTTCAATGGATGATGCATTGAGCTAAGATTTATAAATAGTAAATCAAAAACCAGTCACTCTGACTGGTTTTTTTGTTATAAAAATTTTTTTAAAAAAATTAGTCAAATTTGGTCAAATATGTTGACTAAAACTGACCAAAGTGATATACTAAGAACATAAGGATAATGAAAGTCCTTAGAAAACCTTGATTTTAAGGTGATTACATATACTATCTTAAGATCAAAGTATGGGTAAAACCTAGAAAAGAGGTACAACCTATGGTTAACATTAGTATTTTTAGAAGTCCAATCGAAAAAACTGTATTGGATAAAGAAAAACCTGAAATTATACGTAGAGTAGCAAATAGCTAGTCTAAATTTTTTAAAATAAAGGTCAGAGAAAGTCAAACTATTTTGACTAAGTGAATTTGAAAACAAACGAGGTATGAAATATGAATAACAACTTTAATAACTTTAACAACATGGATGATTTATTTAACCAATTGATGGGTGGTATGCGTGGATACAGTTCAGAAAACCGTCGTTACTTGATTAACGGCCGTGAAGTAACGCCTGAAGAATTCGCTATTTACCGTCAAACTGGTCAACTTCCAAGCGAAGGAAGTGAACAAGCTCAGTACGTTCAAGGTAAAGATATGAAACAAGATGGGATTCTTGCAAAACTTGGACGTAACTTAACAGCAGAAGCACGTGAAGGTAAGTTAGATCCGGTTATTGGACGTAATAAAGAAATCCAAGAAACTTCTGAAATTCTTTCTCGTCGCACAAAGAATAATCCGGTTCTCGTCGGTGATGCTGGTGTTGGTAAAACTGCAGTAGTAGAAGGATTGGCCCAAGCTATCGTGAACGGTGACGTTCCTGCAGCAATCAAGAACAAAGAGATCATTTCTATTGATATTTCTGGACTTGAAGCTGGTACTCAATACCGTGGTAGCTTTGAAGAAAACATTCAAAACTTGGTAAACGAAGTCAAAGAAGCTGGAAATATTATCCTTTTCTTCGACGAAATTCACCAAATCCTAGGTGCTGGTAGCACAGGTGATGGTCAAGGGTCTAAAGGTCTTGCTGATATCTTGAAACCAGCTCTTTCACGTGGAGAATTGACAGTGATTGGCGCAACTACTCAAGATGAATACCGTAATACTATCTTGAAAAATGCAGCCCTTGCTCGTCGTTTTAATGAAGTAAAAGTTAATGCTCCATCTGCTGAAGATACCTTCAAGATTCTTCAAGGTATTCGAGATCTTTATCAACAACACCACAATGTTATTTTGCCAGATGAAGTCTTGAAAGCTGCCGTTGATTACTCTGTTCAATATATTCCACAACGTAGCTTGCCGGATAAGGCTATTGACCTTGTGGATGTGACAGCTGCTCACTTGGCAGCACAACACCCAGTGACAGATGTACATGCAGTTGAGCACGAAATTCAAGCGGAAAAAACTAAACAAGAAGAAGCTGCGGCTAAAGAAGATTACGAAGCAGCTCTAAATGCAAAAGTCCGTATCGAAGAGCTTGAAAAGCAAATTGCTAATCATACAGAAGATCACAAGGTTACAGCTACTGTAAATGATGTAGCTGAGTCTGTCGAACGGATGACTGGAATCCCAGTATCACAAATGGGTGCAACCGATATCGAACGATTGAAAGATATGGGTCACCGTTTGCAAACGAAAGTTATTGGCCAAGACAAGGCTGTTGAAGCAGTAGCAAAAGCTATCCGTCGTAACCGTGCTGGTTTTGATGAAGGTAACCGTCCAATCGGTAGCTTCCTCTTTGTAGGTCCTACTGGTGTTGGTAAGACTGAGTTGGCTAAACAATTGGCTCTTGATATGTTCGGAACGAAAGATGCTATCATCCGTTTAGATATGTCAGAATATAGCGACCGTACAGCCGTATCTAAATTGATTGGTACAACAGCTGGTTATGTTGGTTATGATGACAATAGCAATACTTTGACAGAACGTGTTCGCCGTAACCCATATTCAATCGTCCTTCTCGACGAAATTGAAAAGGCTGACCCTCAAGTTATCACACTTCTCCTCCAAGTTTTGGATGATGGTCGTTTGACTGATGGTCAAGGTAACACTGTAAACTTCAAGAATACTGTGATTATCGCAACTTCAAACGCAGGCTTTGGCTATGAAGCTAACTTGACAGAAGATGCTGATAAACCAGAACTTATGGATCGTTTGAAACCTTACTTCCGTCCAGAATTCCTTAACCGTTTCAATGCTGTCATCGAATTCTCACACTTGAGCAAAGAAGATCTTTCTAAGATTGTAGACCTTATGTTGGTTGAAGTTAACAAGACGCTTTCTAAGAAAGACATTGACTTGGTAGTGAGCGAAGCTGCTAAAGAATACATGACTGAAGAAGGCTACGATGAAGTCATGGGTGTTCGTCCACTCCGACGTGTGGTTGAACAACAAATCCGTGACAAAGTCACAGACTTCCACTTGGATAACCTTGATGCTAAACACCTAGAAGCTGACATGGAAGATGGTGTTTTGGTCATTCGTGAAAAAGCCTAAATCAAGATTTAGAAAATAAAAAAAGGAACCAGTTCAAAAGCTGGTTTCTTTTTTTATTATTAGATGACATGACGTTCAAAGGCATCGTCTGAGATTCCTTGTTGGAGAATCAATTTTGCCCATTCCTTAGCAGAAAAGAGGCTGTGATCCTTGTAGTTTCCGCAAGATTCAATAGTTGTTCCTGGGACATCTTCCCAAGTTGTTGTTTCAGCGATTTCCTCAATGAATCCTTGATGACAGCTGCGATTTCAGCGCTAGAATGACGTCCCCACATAATCATATGGAACCCTGTACGACAACCAAATGGTGAACAATCGATCATACCGTCGATGCGAGTACGGATTAGCTTAGCCAAGAGGTGCTCAATAGTATGAAGTCCAGCAGTAGGGATAGAGTCCTCATTTGGTTGAACCAAGCGGATATCAAAGTTAGAAATGATATCTCCTTTCGGTCCAGTCTCTTCTCCAATCAAGCGGACATAAGGAGCTTTTACAATCGTATGATCTAGTTCAAAACTTTCAACAATAACTTCTTTTGACATGGTATTTCCTTTCAACTTTCTTCTTTCATTATATCATAAAGATATAGTTGATAAATGTCAATGATTGAAATTTTCCTAAAAAGATTTTCAAATTAGAAATAGAGGAAGAAAATATTTTCAAATCAATTTGAAAAATTCTGAAAATTGTATTGACACTTAGCTAAAAAGGGATTATAATGTATAAAAAGTCATAAAGGAGTTTATTATGAAATTTTCAAAAGTAATGGCCCTAGCAGGAGTGACTCTGTTAGCGTCAGGTGTTTTGGCGGCTTGTTCAGGTTCGAGCGCAAAAGGTGAGAAAACTTTTTCTTACACGTATGAAACCGACCCAGACAACCTCAACTATTTGACAACTGGTAAAGCAGCAACTTCTAATATCACTAGTAACGTCATTGACGGTTTGATGGAAAATGACCGCTACGGAAACTTTGTGCCATCAATTGCAGAAGATTGGTCTGTATCTCAAGATGGTTTGACATACACTTATACAATCCGTAAAGATGCTAAATGGTATACTTCTGAAGGTGAAGAGTACGCAGCTGTGAAAGCTCAAGACTTTGTAACGGGTCTTAAATATGCAGCTGACAACAAGTCAGAAGCACTTTATCTCGTTCAAGATTCTATTAAGGGTCTGGATGCATATGTGAAAGGTAAAGTTAAAAGACTTTTTCTGAAGTTGGAATCAAAGCAATTGATGATCAGACTGTTCAATATACTTTGAACAAACCTGAAAGCTTCTGGAACTCTAAAACAACTATGGGTGTTCTTGCACCGGTCAATGAAGAATTCCTTACTTCAAAAGGAAGTGACTTTGCCAAAGCAACAGATCCAAGTAGTATCCTTTATAACGGTCCTTACTTGTTGAAATCATTGGTAGCTAAATCTTCAGTAGAATTTGAAAAGAATCCAAATTATTGGGATAAGGACAATGTTCATATTGATAAAGTAAAACTATCATTCTGGGATGGTCAAGATACAAACAAACCTGCAGAAACCTTTAAGGCTGGTGGTTTCTCAACGGCTCGTCTATTCCCAACAAGTGCAAGTTATCCTGAAACTGAAAAAGAGTTTAAAGACAATATCGTTTATACACCACAAGATTCTTCAACTTACTTAATTGGTACCAATATTGATCGTCAGTCTTATAAATATACTTCTAAGACTACAGATGAGCAAAAAACTTCAACTAAGAAAGCTCTCCTTAACAAAGACTTCCGTCAAGCGATTGCCTTCGGTATTGATAGAACAGCTTATACTTCTCAAATCAATGGAGAAAGCGGAGCAAGCAAACTTCTTCGTAACTTGTTCGTACCACCAACATTTGTTCAAGCAGATGGTAAAAACTTTGGTGAGTTAGTTAAGGAAAAATTGGTGACTTATGGTGACGAGTGGAAAGATGTTAACCTAGACGATGCTCAAGACGGTCTTTACAGTCCAGAAAAAGCAAAAGCAGAATTTGCTAAAGCTAAGACAGCTCTCCAAGCAGAAGGTGTTCAATTCCCAATTCACTTGGATATGCCGGTAGACCAAACAAGTACTACAAAAGTACAACGTGTTCAATCATTGAAACAATCACTTGAAGCAACATTAGGAACTGATAACGTAGTCGTTGATATCCAACAACTTCAAAAAGATGAAGTTCAGAATGTCACTTACTTTGCTGAGTCAGCTGCTGGGGAAGATTGGGACCTTTCAGATAACGTTGGTTGGACTCCAGACTTTGCAGATCCATCTACTTACCTTGATATTATCAAACCATCAGTCGGTGAAAACACTAAAACTTACCTAGGATTTGATGCAGGTACAAACAACGCTGCTGCCAAACAAGTTGGTTTGGAAGACTACGAAAAGATGGTTGTTGAAGCTGGAAATGAAAACACTGACGTTTCAAAACGTTATGACAAATATGCTGCAGCTCAAGCTTGGTTGACAGATAGCGCTTTGATTATTCCAATATCTTCTCAAACTGGACGTCCAATGTTGTCTAAGATGGTACCATTTACGCTTCCATTTGCTTACTCAGGTAACAAGGGAACAACTGAACCTCTCTTGTACAAATACCTTGAACTTCAAGATAAACCAGTAACTGCTGATGAATATCAAAAAGCTCAAGATAAATGGAAGAAGGAAAAAGAAGAATCTAATAAAAAAGCGCAAGAAGATCTTGCAAACCATGTAAAATAAAAGAAGGTGGAGTTAGTCATTAACTCCACTTTTTCATTAATAAAAGACCTAGGAAGATGTTTCCTAGGTCTTTTAAGATTATTGTTGTCCTTGAGGATTTGGATTTTGTTGAGGATTTTGATTTGTATTTGGAACAGTTTGGTTTTGTCCATTATTTGGGCTAGTAGTTTCAGCTACTGTAGTATGATTTTCAGTAGTCGTACTAGCAGGTGTTTCTGTTGTTGTAACCTGCTGGGTTGTTTGAGGAACCCAGCTATTACGAGCACCGTTTTTAAAGACGTATTCACCATTGCGATACAAACCTTCAGGCATTGTCCAATCACCTGGGTTATCATCCTCTGAGAGATATGCCATCATTGAGCGGTAGATGTTTGCAGCTACTCTAAATCCATCTCCTACGATTGGAGTGAGACGGTTTGAATAACCGGTCCAAACGGCCATTGAATATTTACGGGTATATCCTACAAACATTTCATCAGGTGCGACATAATCGTATCTCTTAATGTAATTTTCGATTTCTTCATCTGTGTAGTTAGATGTACCTGTTTTTCCTGCTTGTGGAAGCCATGATATATAGGCGTCTGTACCAGAGTATAATACAGTTTTCATCATTTCGGTCATCATGTAGGCAGTTGTTTCTTTCATAGCGCGTGAACCTGGGTCAGAGAATTCTTTCGAAGTTCCGTCACTAAAGACAACTTTATTGATATACATTGGTTTGTGGTAGATACCACCATTAGCAAAGGCAGCATAAGCAGCAGCAATCTTTTCACTGCTTGCTCCATATTTCTTGCTAGACTCGGTTGTATTACTTGAAATTGCATTTGCGTATACCATAGTTGGATAATCAATGCCTAATCCATTTAGGAAACCTTTTGCTTTATCGAGTCCAACTCTATCGAGAGTTTCAACGGCTGGGACATTACGCGATTGTTGGATAGCAGTTTGAAGGGTAATATTACCATAATACCCCCTATCCCAGTTGTAGATTGGAGTGCTAGTACCTGGGAAGTTATATGGTACATCCTTGAGCATGTACGCAGTAGAGTCATAAATGTCATACTCTAATGCAGGAGCATAGTCTGTGATTGGTTTCATGGTAGAACCCCAGTCACGGTTAGTTTCAACGGCTTGGTTAATACCGAAAGATACGTTACTAGATTGGTGACGAGAACCAAGCTGTGCGATGACTTTGCCATTTGTAACGTCAACGATAGTTGAAGCAGCCTGGATTTCATCATCAGGATAGTTTACATACTCATCCGTGTTGTATACATCCCAAAGTCGTTTTTGAACGTCTTGGTCTACGTTAGTGTAGACATCCATTCCAGTGGTTAAAAGGTTGTAGCCTGTCTCTGTTTCAACTTGTTCAATCACTTCTTTGAGGTAATTGTCTAAGTATGGAGGATAGGAGTTGCTTCCTTTAAGACTTTGTAAACCATCAGTGATAGGTGTGTTTATAGCCGTTTCATATTGCTCAGCTGTTAAATAACCTTGCTTTTGCATCTCTGATAGGACTAGATTACGACGTTCTGTTGCTTCTTCTGGATGGGAATAAGGATCGTATTGGTTCGGTGCTTGAGGCATGCCAGCGAGCAGTGCAAGTTGTGGAATAGATAAGTCTTTTAAATCTTTACCATAGTAGTTTTGCGCAGCAGTCTGCATACCATAGTTACCATTTGACATGTATACTTTATTGATGTAATATGTCAAAATTTCTTGTTTGGTTGCAGTTCTTTCTAACTGAATAGCTAGCCAAGCTTCTTGGGCTTTACGTGAGATTGTTTGGTCTGACGAAGAAGTTGAAAAGTAAGTTAATTTTATCAACTGTTGCGTCAATGTTGAACCACCTTGGAGGCCACCTCTACTAGTTAAGTTTCGCAGGAAAGCTCCAGCTATTCGAATGCTATCGATTCCTCTATGGTTAAAAAAGCGGTGATCCTCGATAGAGACAATTGCATTGACCAATTCAATAGGAATATCACTGCTTTGAGCATTGACACGACGCTCGGCCCCTAAGTCAGCAATCAATTCGTTTTTACTATCGTAAATTTTACTTGAAGTTGTTGCGACAAGTTTGCTTTCGGAAAGTTCTGGTGCTTAGATACATAGTAGAAGAAGACACTACCGCCAATCAATATTGAAGCAATAAAGGCTACTAAGAATCCAATTCCTAGATATTTAGCGATGCGCCAGATAAGTTGTTTATTCATATTGTTTTACCACCTAGTAAATGTAGTTTGACGATATCGAGATAAGGTATTTGAGGAAAAGCTTGTTGTTCAATGACATAACCATGCTCTCGAATATAATCAAGCGGCATTGATTTTTTTCCCATATCCTTTTGATAAAAACGGATGAGGTCAATCGCCGGTAATAAATATGTTTCTTGATAAGAAGAAAAATGGATGAGGACGAAGCAAATCCCCTGTTGTTCAAGAACCTGTTCCATATGCTGAATCTGATGAGAATGGAAGTTCTTCATCGGGAAGGCATTTTTTTGTCGGGTTTCCTTTGCTTCAAAATCAATGTAGAATCCTTCATAAACCCCCGAGTAGTCAGTGGTTGAGGCCTGTCTAAAATAAGCTTCAACTATTTTAGCCCGACTCCGCTGAGGATAGTCGACCCGAACAATTTGAACTGGGGTTGGCTTTTTATGAATAACCGCTATTCCATGTGATAGATAGTAGTCGTTCGTAGCATTTATCATCTTTTCAAAGCTCATTCCTCGATTTGCGAAATTTTTAGTTTTAGGTAGGGAATTTTTACTTGGTTTAGATGAAAGTTTATGTGGATAGTTGACCATAGTCCTCCTTATTGGTACAATAACATCACTCTATTATACCACAAAGGTTTTCAGAAAGGGTGAAAAAATGCATACAGCCTTGGTTTTGGGATACTCAGCTTTTGATTTAGGAGTGTTTAATGAAAAGGATATTCGCTTAAAAATTATCAAAAAAGCCATTCGTAGAGATTTGGAAAGATTGGCTGAGGAAGGGTTGCAATGGCTAGTGTTTACAGGTTCTCTTGGTTTTGAACATTGGGTTTTAGAAGTCGCCAAGGAAATGAAAGATGACTATGGATTCCAACTAGCGACTATTTTTGATTTTGAAACACATGGCTCGAATTGGAATGAAGCTAATCAGATCAAATTGAGTGATTTTAAACAGGTCGATTTTATCAAGTATGCCTATCCGGCTTATGAGCATAAAAGCCAATTGAGAGATTACCAGATTTTTTTACTTGAAAATACAGATGGAGCCTATCTTTTTTATGATCAAGAAAACGAAACAAAACTGAGATTTTTTTACGAACTGATGAAAAAGAAAGACAACTATATTACAAAAAGATTAACATTTGAGGATTTAAACGAAATAGCCGAAAATTTTTCCGAAAATTGAGGCTTTGACCTTGCTTTTTGTTTGCCTTTTTTTATATAATAATACTAGTAACTGAGAATGGAGAGAGACATGGCAAGTATTATTTTTACAGCAAAGGATATTTTTGAGCAGGATTTCGGAAGAGAAGTACGTGGATACAGTAAAGCAGAGGTAGATGAATTCTTAGATGACGTTATCAAGGATTATGAAACCTATGCAGCGTTGGTTAAATCATTGCGCTTGGAAGTCGCAGAATTGAAAGAACAATTGGCGGACAAACCTCAAGTGGCACCTGTATCTGTAACGTCTGAGCCAGCTGAACTTGGAAGTACGACTTCTATGACTAACTTTGATATCTTGAAACGCTTGAATCGTCTTGAAAAAGAAGTATTTGGAAAACAAATCGTAGAAAATTCTGATTTCTAAGAATCATACAGTTGTGCAATTTTTGGATAATCGCGTGAAGAGTTTATCTTTCATGAGGAAAGTCCATGCTAGCACAGGCTGTGATGCCTGTAGTGTTTGTGCTAGGCGAAACCATAAGCCTAGGGACGAGAAATCGTTACGGCGAGTGAATAGACTAAGTTTTCGGATATGTTTTAGTAGCTCTGAAAGTGCCACAGTGACGAAGTCTCTCTGGAAACAGAGAGAGTGGAACGCGGTAAACCCCTCAAGCTAGCAACCCAAATTTTGGTCGGGGCATGGAGTGCGCGGAAACGAACGTAGTACTCTGACTACTAGCAGTTTTTAGCTGTTAGTGGTAGACAGATGATTATCGAAAGAAGTGGTCCTAGTCACTTCTGGAACAAAACATGGCTTATAGAAAATTGCATATAGGTTGGGGCTGAGAAATTTTCTCAACCTCATTTTTTAAAGGTGAACAAGAGAAAGGTCTTTAAAGACTGACATGAAACAAACATTTAACTTAATAGCGACTGCTGCAGCAGGCTTAGAGGCTGTTGTAGGTCGGGAAGTGCGTGCACTTGGCTATGATTGTCAAGTTGAGAATGGTCGCGTTCGCTTTGAAGGAGATGTAAAGACAATTATTGAAACCAATTTGTGGCTACGAGCTGCAGATAGGATTAAGATTGTTGTTGGGACTTTTCCAGCAAAAACATTTGAAGAACTTTTTCAAGGAGTTTTTGCCTTAGATTGGGAAAACTATCTACCACTTGGAGCACGTTTTCCAATTTCAAAGGCTAAGTGTGTCAAATCAAAACTTCATAATGAACCTAGTGTTCAAGCTATTTCTAAAAAGGCAGTTGTCAAGAAATTGCAGAAACATTACGCTCGACCAGAAGGCGTTCCCTTGATGGAAAATGGCCCAGAGTTTAAAATAGAGGTTTCAATTCTTAAAGATGTAGCGACGGTCATGATTGATACCAGTGGTTCTAGTCTTTTCAAACGAGGTTATCGTACTGAAAGGTGGTGCTCCTATTAAAGAGAACATGGCAGCAGCAATTCTGCAATTATCAAACTGGTATCCAGATAAACCTTTGATCGACCCAACTTGTGGTTCAGGAACCTTCTGTATTGAGGCAACTATGATTGCTCGTAATATGGCGCCAGGCTTACGCCGTTCCTTTGCTTTCGAAGAATGGAATTGGGTTAGCGATCGTTTGATTCAGGAGATTCGTACGGAAGCTAGCAAGAAGATTAATCGTGAGATTGAGCTAGACATCATGGGCTGTGATATCGATGGCCGCATGGTGGAAATTGCTAAGGCAAATTCTCAGGCTGCGGGGGTTTCTAAGGATATCCACTTTAAGCAGATGCGCGTGCAGGATTTGCGTACAGATAAGATTAATGGTGTCATCATATCCAATCCTCCATATGGAGAACGTTTATCCGATGACGCTGGAGTCACTAAGCTCTATGCTGAGATGGGAGAGGTATTTGCACCACTTAAAACTTGGAGTAAATTTATCCTGACCAGTGATGAAGCTTTTGAAAGTAAATACGGTAGTCAGGCAGATAAAAAACGGAAACTCTATAATGGTACTTTGAAAGTTGATTTATATCAATATTTTGGTCAACGAGTGAAAAGACAAGATGTCGAAATAGAAAGGAATGCAAATGAGTAAGAAAAGACGCAATCGCCATCACAAGGGTGAGCAAGAATCTAAGTTTGAATTTGAAGAAGCTAAAGATTTAACGGTTGGTCAGGCTATTCGTAAGAACGAAGAAGTTGAAGCAGGTGTGACTCCAGATGATACCATCTTAGATAAATATATCAAGCAACACCGTGAAGAAATCGAAGCAGACAAATTTGAAAATTTACAAACGAAAAAAGAGGAGTCTACTCAAAGCTTGGATGATATGATCCAAGAAGTGAGAGAAACTACTGAACAAGAAAATGTGTTAAGTCCGGAAAAGGAAGCAATTGCTCTTGCAGTAGCCACAGATACAACTGAAATCGTTGCTCAAGAAGCCGAAGAAGAGGAAACGAGAATTCTCGAGCAACCTTTTAAGGATGAATTGGAAGCTGTGGAAATGGCTGAGGTTGATAACTCCGAAGTTGCAGTGGTCTATGAGGAAAATGAAGATCAACTTCAACCCTTATCTCGTTCTGCTCAAGCAGATGATGAACCACAAAATAAAAAGAAATGGGCAATTTTGTCAGCCATTATTTTGCTATTCCTCTTGATTTTTGGAGGTGGCTATTACGTTTATCGTCAGATTACGCGTTCTTCTCAAGAACTTCAAACGAAGGCGGCGGATTCAGGTTTGGTAAGCAATCAGTCAGTCTATGAACAATTTAATACGCTCTACGACACGTTTTATACTGATGAAAACAAAACAGCTCTTAAAAATAGCCAGTTTAGTCAACTAAATCAATTGAAAGAACTTCTAGATAAACTTGAAGGAGCGAGAGAACATACTCTAGCTAAATCAAAATATGATAGTCTAGAAACCCAAATAAAGGCTATCCAAGAAGTGAACTCTCAATTTGAAACTCCAGCAATTACAGATGGCGTCTTGGATACAAATGCGAAAATTAAAGTGGATGCTAAATTTACAGATATCAAGACTGGTAATACAGAAATTGACAAACTTCTAGATAAAGCAATTAGCCTTGGTAAGAGTCAATTAGCAAGTACAACAACAGCCTCAACAACAGCAGCGAGCCAGGAAGCGTCAAGCCCAACAACAGAAAGCAGTCCATCTACTTCGACAAGTGATACTGCGGCATCTACTAATAGTGGCTTGTCAAGCGAAGGTGTTAATTTGCAAAAGAAGTGCTCAGTCGAGTACCGTATAATCAATCTGCTGTAAGTGATAGTGGTAATCCAGCTTGGGAGTTTAACAGATGGTGTCCTTGAACAAATCCTTGCAACTTCACGGGCTCGTGGCTATATTACTGGAAACCAATATATCTTGGAACGTGTAAATATTGTGAATGGCAATGGATATTACAATCTTTACAAACCAGATGGAACCTATCTCTTTACTCTTAACTGTAAGACAGGCTACTTTGTAGGGAATGGTTCTGGCCATGCGGATGATTTAGACTACTAGTCAAATTGTTATAAAATTCTTTCTTTTCACAGATAAACGTGATAAAATAAAACTTATTAAATAAGAGGAGTGTCACATGACAAAAGCAAACTTTGGTGTTGTTGGTATGGCCGTAATGGGTCGTAACCTTGCCCTTAATATTGAATCTCGTGGATACACAGTTGCTATCTATAACCGTAGTAAAGAAAAAACAGAAGATGTTGTTGCTTGCCATCCTGAAAAGAACTTTGTGCCAAGCTATGATATTGAAAGCTTCGTAAACTCAATTGAAAAACCACGTCGTATCATGCTCATGGTTCAAGCAGGACCTGGTACAGACGCAACCATTCAAGCCCTTCTTCCACACTTGGATAAAGGCGATATCTTGATTGACGGAGGAAATACGTTCTACAAAGATACTATCCGTCGTAACGAAGAGTTGGCAAACTCAGGTATCAACTTCATCGGTACAGGGGTTTCTGGTGGTGAAAAAGGTGCCCTTGAAGGTCCTTCTATCATGCCTGGTGGACAAAAAGAAGCTTATGAATTGGTAGCAGATGTTCTTGAAGAAATTTCTGCAAAAGCACCAGAAGATGGTAACCATGTGTGACTTACATCGGTCCTGATGGAGCTGGTCACTATGTGAAAATGGTCCACAATGGTATCGAGTACGGTGATATGCAATTGATTGCAGAAAGCTACGACTTGATGCAACACTTGCTTGGCCTTTCAGCTCAAGATATGGCTGAAATCTTTACTGAGTGGAACAAGGGCGAATTAGACAGCTACTTGATCGAAATCACTGCGGATATCCTTGGACGCAAAGACGACGAAGGTCAAGATGGTCCAATCGTAGACTACATCTTGGATGCTGCAGGAAACAAGGGAACAGGTAAATGGACTAGCCAATCAGCTCTTGACCTTGGTGTGCCATTGTCACTGATTACTGAGTCAGTATTTGCGCGCTACATTTCAACTTATAAAGAAGAACGTGTACACGCTAGCAAGGTGCTTCCAAAACCAGCTGCTTTCAAATTTGAAGGAGACAAGGCTGAGTTGATTGAAAAGATCCGTCAAGCCCTTTACTTCTCAAAAATCATTTCTTACGCACAAGGTTTTGCCCAATTGCGTGTAGCTTCTAAAGAAAACAACTGGAACTTGCCATTTGCAGATATCGCATCTATCTGGCGCGATGGATGTATCATCCGTTCTCGTTTCTTGCAAAAGATTACAGATGCTTACAACCGTGATGCAGATCTTGCTAACCTTCTTTTGGATGAGTACTTCTTGGATGTAACAGCTAAGTACCAACAATCAGTTCGTGATATCGTAGCTCTTGCTGTTCAAGCAGGTGTACCAGTACCAACCTTCTCAGCTGCCATCACTTACTTTGATAGCTACCGTTCAGCTGACCTTCCAGCAAACTTGATCCAAGCACAACGTGACTACTTTGGTGCTCACACTTACAAACGCAAAGACAAAGAAGGAACATTCCACTACTCTTGGTATGACGAAAAATAAGTAGGTCAGCCATGGGGAAACGGATTTTATTACTTGAGAAAGAAAGAAATCTAGCTCATTTTTTAAGTCTGGAACTCCAAAAAGAGCAATACCGAGTTGATCAGGTAGAAGAGGGTCAAAAAGCCCTCTCCATGGCTCTTCAGACTGACTATGACTTGATTTTACTGAATGCTCATCTAGGGGATATGACAGCCCAGGTTTTGCAGAACAGTTGAGTCGGACTAAGCCAGCTTCGGTTATTATAGTCTTGGATCATCGAGAAGAATTGCAAGACCAACTTGAAACAATCCAGCGTTTCGCTGTTTCATATATCTACAAGCCAGTGATTATTGATGATTTGGTGGCTCGTATTGCAGCAATTTTCCGAGGTCGGGATTTTATCGACCAACACTGTAGTCAAATGAAGGTTCCGACATCCTATCGCAATCTGCGTATGGACGTAGAACATCATACAGTCTATCGTGGTGAGGAAATGATTGCCCTCACACGTCGTGAATATGACCTTTTGGCTACCCTTATGGGAAGCAAGAAGGTTTTAACTCGAGAGCAGTTGCTGGAAAGTGTTTGGAAGTATGAAAGTGCTACAGAGACCAATATCGTAGATGTCTATATCCGATATCTACGGAGCAAGATTGATGTCAAAGGTCAAAAGAGCTACATCAAAACAGTGCGTGGTGTGGGTTATACCATGCAGGAATAAAAAGCAGTTGCAGTTTTGTAACTGCTTTTTTTGATCTTTAAATAAACGAACATCTTTATCGAAAATTTCATGAGTCTAGGTCTGTGCTGTCTATCAGTTTATTTTTTAAACAAATTGGTCAGTCTTAACTTCAAGTTCAAAGCAAACTTTGAGTAGATTCTTGTTGGTTTGAACTTAATATATTGATAAAAACAAAAACATTTGCTATAATCATTTTGGAGGATAAAAGAATGAAATTTTTGAAAAAAATGATGCAAATCGCATTAGCAGTCTTTTTCTTTGGTTTGCTAGCGACAAGTGCAGTATTTGCGGATGATGCTGATTCAGAAGGTTGGCAATTTGTCCAAGAAAATGGTAGAACCTACTACAAGAAGGGAGAACTCAAAGAAACCTACTGGCGAGTGATTGATGGGAAGTACTATTATTTTGATCCTTTATCTGGAGAGATGGTGGTCGGCTGGCAATATATTCCGTTTCCATCTAAAGGTAGTACAATTGGTCCTTACCCTAATGGTATAAGATTAGAAGGTTCCCCAATGCCAGAATGGTACTACTTTGACAAAAATGGAGTGCTACAAGAGTTTGTTGGTTGGAAAGCATTAGAGGTTAAAACTAAAGACAGTGTTGGAAGAAAGTATGGGGAAAAACGTACAAATCCGGAAGATAAAGAAGAGAAGAGTTTTTACACGAACTATTACTTTAATCAAAATCATTCTTTAGAGACAGGTTGGCTTTATGACCAGTCTAATTGGTATTATCTAGCTAAAACGGAAATTAATGGAGAAAACTATATTGGTGGTGAAAGACGTGCAGGCTGGATAAACGATGATTCAACTTGGTACTATCTAGATCCAACAACTGGTATTATGCAAACTGGTTGGCAATATCTTGGTAACAAGTGGTACTACCTCCGTTCATCAGGAGCTATGGCAACTGGCTGGTATCAAGAAGGCTCAACTTGGTACTATTTAGATGCTCAAAATGGCGATATGAAAACAGGCTGGCAATATCTTGGTAACAAGTGGTACTATCTCCGTTCATCAGGAGCCATGGTGACAGGCTGGTTCCAAGTTAACGGTAAATGGTACTATGCCTATAGTTCAGGTGCCCTAGCTGTGAATACCACAGTAGGTGGCTACCAGGTCAACTATAATGGTGAGTGGGTACAATAATGAAAACAAGCGATTGTGAAAGGAAACAATCGCTTTTTTTGTGAAAATATAATAAAATAGAAAGGAATAAAGTTCTAAAATTTTATCTAGAAATAGATGATTTTCATCTGATAGTAGGATTAAATGACAAAAGAAGTTGGTGTCGGTCAGGCACATAGTAAAATTATTTTAATAGGGGAGCATGCAGTCGTTTACGGCTATCCAGCCATCTCTTTGCCTCTTTTAGAGGTAGAGGTGACTTGTCGGGTTGTACCGGCAACGACACCATGGCGTCTTTTTGAAGAGGACACCTTGTCCATGGCAGTTTATGCTTCCCTAGAGTATCTGAATATCACAGATGCTTTCATCCGTTGCCAAATTGACTCTGCTATTCCAGAAAAACGTGGAATGGGTTCTTCGGCAGCCATTAGCATTGCGGCTATTCGCGCGGTATTTGATTATTACCAAGCAGAACTTCCACATGATGTGTTAGAAATTCTGGTCAATCGCGCTGAGATGATTGCCCATATGAATCCTAGTGGATTGGATGCCAAGACCTGTCTTAGTGACCAGCCTATTCGTTTTATCAAGAATGTTGGTTTTGAAGAACTAGCTATGGACTTGTCGGCTTATCTGGTCATTGCAGATACAGGAGTCTATGGACACACTCGTGAAGCTATTCAAGTTGTAGAGAGCAAGGGTAAGGAAGCTTTACCTTTCTTGTATGCACTTGGAGAGTTGACCCAGCAAGCAGAAGAAGCAATAAAGGCAAGAGATGCCGTGATGCTGGGAGAGATTTTAACAAAAGCACATGGAAATTTAAAAGAAATAGGAGTTAGTAGCCTTGAAGCTGATGCCTTGGTGGAAACTGCTCTTCAACATGGTGCTTTAGGTGCTAAGATGAGTGGTGGTGGTTTAGGTGGCTGTATTATAGCCTTAGTAGCCGACTATCACCAAGCTCAAGATTTAGCTGAAAGATTAGAAGAGAAAGGAGCTGTTCAGACATGGATCGAAAGCCTGTAACAGTACGTTCCTATGCCAATATTGCTATTATTAAATATTGGGGAAAGAAAGCAGAAAAAGAGATGGTTCCTGCGACTAGCAGTATCTCTCTGACTTTAGAAAATATGTATACGGAGACGACACTTTCTCCTTTACCAGCAGATGCAAAGGCAGATGCCTTTTACATCAATGGTCAGTTGCAAAACGAAGCTGAGCATGTCAAGATGAGTAAAATCATTGACCGCTACCGTCCTGCAGGAGCAGGTTTTGTTCGTATCGATACTAAGAACAATATGCCGACAGCAGCAGGCCTTTCTTCAAGTTCCAGTGGTTTATCTGCCTTGGTCAAAGCTTGTAACGCATATTTCCAACTTGGACTGAATCGCAGAGAATTGGCCTTGGAAGCTAAATTTGCATCGGGTTCTTCATCTCGTAGTTTTTATGGCCCCTTGGCAGCCTGGGACAAGGATAGTGGAGAGATTTATCCTGTCGAAACTGACTTGAAACTCGCTATGATTATGTTGGTCTTGGAAGACCAGAAAAAACCAATTTCCAGTCGAGATGGTATGAAGCTCTGTGTCGAAACTTCTACGACTTTTGATGAGTGGATTCGTCAATCTGAACAAGATTACAAGGATATGTTGGTCTACCTTAAGGAAAATGACTTTAAGAAAGTTGGAGAATTGACAGAGAAGAATGCGTTGGCTATGCATGCTACGACAAAAACTGCAACTCCATCCTTCTCTTATCTGACAGATGCTAGTTATGAGGCTATGGATTTTGTTCGTCAGCTTAGAGAACAAGGAGAATCTTGCTACTTTACCATGGATGCGGGCCCTAATGTCAAGGTTCTTTGCTTGGAAGAGGACTTGGAACATTTATCAGAACTTTTAGGTCAACGCTATCGCTTAATCGTTTCAAAAACAAAGGATTTGAGCCAAGATGACGATTGTTAAAACTTGTGGGAAGCTCTATTGGGCTGGGGAGTATGCCATTTTAGAACCAGGACAGTTGGCGCTAATCAAGGCTATTCCCATCTATATGACGGCTGAGATTAAAGCGTCTAATAATTATCGACTCTACTCAGATATGTTTTCCTATAGTGTAGACTTGCGACCGGATTCTTCTTATGCCTTGATTCAAGAAACAGTTGCCTTGGTGGAGGAGTATCTAACTGCCCAAGGAGTTGATTTGCAGACGTTTTCCTTGGAGATTCGAGGGAAAATGGAACGTGAAGGCAAGAAGTTTGGTCTGGGTTCTAGTGGTAGTATCGTTGTCTTGGTTATCAAGGCCATGCTTGCTCTCTATGAAAGACCAGCTGAAAGAGACCTCTTGTTTAAATTGGCGAGTGCTGTACTTCTCAAGCGTGGAGACAATGGTTCCATGGGAGACATCGCCTGTATCGTTTCAGAAGACCTGGTGCTCTATCAGTCGTTTGACCGGGAGAAAGTGGCACAATGGCTAGAAAAGGAAGACTTGCCAACTGTATTAGCACGTGATTGGGGCTTTTCTATTAGGAGTGTTGAACCGGCCTTGGACTTTGATTTTCTGGTAGGTTGGACCAAGGAAGTAGCGGTGTCTAGTCACATGGTTAAGCAAATCAAGAACAATATGAATACTAGCTTTTTGCAGGCTTCAAAAGAAACTGTAGACTCTTTGGTGAAGGCATTGCATGAAGGCCAAGAAGAAAAGATAATGGAGCTACTAGAACAAGCTAGTCAACTCTTAGAAAACTTGAGTTCAGATATTTACACCCCTTCTCTCAGACAATTAAAAAATGCCAGTCATGACTTGAAAGCTGTTGCTAAAAGTAGTGGCGCCGGTGGTGGAGATTGCGGCATTGCCCTTAGTTTTGACCAAGACTCGACCACATTACTGAAAAAACGCTGGGCTGATCTAGGGATTGAGCTCTTATATCAAGAAAGGATAGGACATGACGACGAATCGGAAGGATGAGCACATCCGCTATGCCCTTGAACAAAAAAGTTCTTACAATAGTTTTGATGAGGTGGAGTTAATCCACTCCTCACTACCCTTATATGACTTAGATGAGATTGATCTTTCGACAGAATTTGCAGGGCGAAAATGGGGTTTTCCTTTTTATATTAACGCCATGACAGGTGGGAGTGACAGGGGCAGAGAAATCAATCAAAAATTGGCTCAGGTGGCAGAGGCCTGTGGAATTTTATTTGTGACAGGTTCTTACAGTGCTGCTCTTAAGGATCCATCGGACGAGTCTTTCTCTGTCAAGTTAAATCACCCTGACCTTCTTTTCGGAACCAATATTGGCTTGGATAAACCTGTTGAACTGGGGCTACAAACGGTCCAAGAGATGAATCCCCTTCTCTTGCAAGTCCATGTTAATGTTATGCAGGAATTGCTCATGCCCGAAGGTGAGCGTCAATTTAGATTGTGGCAAAATAATCTGAAAGATTATGTTGAGCAAATCTCTGTTCCCCTTGTCTTAAAAGAAGTCGGCTTGGCATGAATGTGAAGACCATTGCTAAGGCATACGAAATGGGGATACGTACAGTTGATTTGTCTGGCCGTGGCGGGACTAGCTTTGCCTATATTGAAAACCGTCGTAGCGGTCAACGGGACTACCTCAATGATTGGGGGCAATCAACCATGCAGGCTCTTATCAATGCCCAAGACTGGAAAGATAAGATGGAGCTTCTGGTAAGTGGAGGTGTTCGCAATCCACTAGACATCATCAAATGCTTGGTCTTTGGAGCTAAGGCAGTTGGTCTATCACGTACCATGTTAGAGCTGGTTGAAAATTACTCTGTTGATGTCGTTATCACTATTGTTGAGAGTTGGAAGGAAGACCTACGCTTGATTATGTGTGCCCTTAATTGTTCAAAAATTGAGGATTTACAAGAGGTCGACTATCTCCTGTATGGAAAATTAAAAGAAGCAAAAGATCAACTATAAGGAGGTCGGGATTTTAGTCCCGGTCTTTTTATCATTCCTCAGACTGATGTGACATTTTGGTTTTGTGATACAATAAAATAGAGAGGACAGATACATGCGAAAATTTCAAATTTTTCTATTTATTGAAGCTTGTTTATTGACAGGAGCTCTGATTATGATGGTATCAGAGCATTTTTCGCGTTTTCTGCTGATCTTGCTCTTGTTTTTACTGCTGATTCGATACTATACTGGAAGACAGGGGAATAACTTCATTTTAGTGGCAGTGAGCATTCTATTTTTCTTTATCATCATGCTCAATCCCTTTGTCATTTTAGCCATCTTTGTAGCCTTGATTTACAGTCTGTTCTTACTTTATCCTATGATGAACCAGGAAAGAGAAGATACTAATCTGATTTTTGAAGAAGTAGTGACAGTAAAGAGGGAGAAAAATCGCTGGTTTGGAAATCTCCACCACTTCTCAAGCTACCAGACTTGTCGCTTTGATGATATCAATCTTTTTCGTCTCATGGGGAAGGATACCATTCATCTAGAACGTGTGATTTTGAGCAATCATGATAATGTCATTATTTTGAGAAAGATAGTTGGTACGACAAAAATTATCGTACCAGTGGATGTAGAAGTCAGCCTTAGTGTTAATTCATTGTACGGAGATTTAACCTTCTTTGACCAGCCTAAACGTGCTTTACGTAATGAGCAATTTCATCAAGAAACCAGAGATTATCTCAAGAGTCCCAAGAGTGTTAAGATTCTTTTGACAACCATGGTTGGAGATGTTGAGGTGGTGAGAGGATGAAAAAGCAACCCTATATTTTAATTGGATTCACCTCATTTCTCTTTGTTGCTTTTCTATTTCGAAGCATTTTTAAGGTCTTAGATTTGGAGTGGACTTCTCTCTTCCAAGATTTAGAAAAGACAGAAAAAGTCCTCTTTCTAGCTTTGATGTTTAGCCTTGCCCTAGCTTTTTTATTAGTCCTATTTTGGACAATGGTTGACGAAATTTCAAGAAGAAGAATCCAAGCAAATCTTAAACGTCTGCTAGCTGGTAAAGATATTAAAAGGCTTGGAGATGCTGATTTAGATGCAAGTTTTAGAAACTTATCAGGTAAGCTCGGTTTATTGACAGAAGCCATCCAAAAAGCAGACAATCAGGTTTTAGTCAAAGAAGAAGAGATAATTGAAAAGGAGCGCAAGCGAATCGCGCGTGACTTGCATGATACGGTTAGCCAAGAAATTTTTGCTGCCCATATGATTTTATCAGGACTCAGTCAACAAGCTTCCAGATTAGACAAAGAGAAGATGCAGACACAACTCCAGAGTGTAACAGCTATTTTGGAGACAGCCCAGAGAGATTTGCGTATTCTACTCTTGCATTTGCGACCGATAGAATTGGAACAAAAGAGTCTGGTTGAGGGGATACAGTTGCTTCTCAAAGAATTGGAAGAAAAAAGTGAACTCAAAGTCAGTTTTAAATATCAGGTAGACGAATTGCCTAAAAAGATTGAGGAACATGTCTTTCGTATCGTCCAAGAATTGATTAGTAACACTCTCCGTCATGCCCAAGCTTCTTGTCTAGATGTTTATCTTTATCAAACGGAAATAGGCTTGCAGTTGAAGGTAGTAGACAATGGTCTCGGTTTTCAGTTAGATGATGTTGATGAACTAAGCTATGGACTACGCAATATCAAAGAACGAGTGGAAGATATGGCCGGGAGCATACAACTATTAACAGCACCGAAGCAGGGTTTGGCAGTGGATATTCGGATCCCCTTGCTTGATTGACTAACAAAAGGAAATAAAATGAAACTATTATTAGTAGATGACCACCAAATGGTGCGTCTTGGTTTAAAAAGTTATTTTGAACTACAAGATGATGTAGAGGTTGTTGGAGAAGCAACTAATGGAGCCGAAGGGATTTCCATGGCCTTGGAGCTTCGTCCAGATGTGATTGTGATGGATATTGTTATGCCTGAAGTCAACGGAATTGACGCAACTCTAGCTATTCTCAAAGAATGGCCAGAGGCTAAAATTTTGATTGTGACCTCTTATCTAGACAATGAAAAAATCATGCCAGTCTTAAATGCTGGGGCTAAAGGCTATATGCTCAAGACATCAAGTGCCGATGAATTGTTCCATGCAGTTCAAAAGGTGGCAGCTGGAGAGCTAGCGATCGAACAAGAGGTGAGTAAGAAAGTAGAATACCACCGCAATCATATGGAACTTCACGAAGAATTAACTGCGCGAGAACGCGATGTCCTTCAACTGATTGCCAAGGGCTATGAAAATCAGCGCATTGCAGATGAGCTCTTTATCTCCCTTAAGACAGTCAAGACCCATGTCTCCAATATCCTAGCCAAACTTGAGGTCAGTGATCGTACCCAGGCAGCTGTTTATGCTTTTCAACATCATCTGGTGGCTTCTGATGAATTTTAGGGGACATAGGATGTAACTGAAGCATGGACGAAAAGCGCATCCATTACTTGAAAAAGTTCGCTACTATGTGGTATAATGGACTGTATTAAAAATTTTAAGGAGAAATGACAGAATGTCTGTATCATTTGAAAACAAAGAAACAAACCGTGGTGTCTTGACTTTCACTATCTCTCAAGACCAAATCAAACCAGAATTGGACCGTGTATTTAACTCAGTAAAGAAAACTCTTAACGTTCCAGGTTTCCGTAAAGGTCACCTTCCACGTCCTATCTTCGACCAAAAATTTGGTGAAGAAGCACTTTACCAAGATGCAATGAACGCTCTTTTGCCAGACGCTTATGAAGCAGCTGTTAAAGAAGCTGGTCTTGAAGTAGTTGCTCAACCAAAAAAATTGACGTAACTTCTATGGAAAAAGGTCAAGATTGGGTTATCACTGCTGAAGTTGTTACAAAAACCTGAAGTAAAAATTGGGTGAATACAAAAAAACCTTGAAGTATCAGTTGATGTAGATAAAGAAGTAACTGACGCTGATGTTGAAGAGCGTATCGAACGTGAACGCAACAACTTGGCTGAATTGGTAATCAAAGAAGGTGCTGCTGAAAACGGCGACACTGTTGTTATCGACTTTGTTGGTTCTATCGACGGTGTTGAATTTGACGGTGGAAAAAGGTGAAAAACTTCTCACTTGGACTTGGTTCAGGTCAATTCATCCCTGGTTTTGAAGACCAATTAGTTGGACATTCAGCTGGTGAAACTGTTGACGTTATCGTAACATTCCCAGAAGACTACCAAGCAGAAGACCTTGCTGGTAAGGAAGCTAAATTCGTAACAACTATCCACGAAGTTAAAGCTAAAGAAGTTCCAGCTCTTGACGATGAACTTGCAAAAGATATCGACGAAGAAGTTGAAACTCTTGACGAATTGAAAGAAAAATACCGCAAAGAATTAGCTGCTGCTAAAGAAGAAGCTTACACTGATGCCGTTGAAGGTGCAGCAATCGATAAAGCAGTTGAAAACGCTGAAATCGTAGAACTTCCAGAAGAAATGATCCACGAAGAAGTTCACCGCTCCGTAAATGAGTTCCTTGGAAACTTGCAACGTCAAGGTATCAACCCTGACATGTACTTCCAAATCACCGGAACTACTCAAGAAGACCTTCACAAACAATACGAAGCAGAAGCTGAGTCACGCACTAAGACTAATCTTGTTATCGAAGCAGTTGCGAAAGCTGAAGGATTTGACGCTACTGAAGAAGAAATCCAAAAAGAAATCGAGCAATTGGCTGCAGATTACAACATGGAAGTTGCCCAAGTACAAAGCTTGCTTTCAGCAGATATGTTGAAACACGATATCACAATCAAAAAAGCTGTTGAATTGATCACAAGCACTGCAACAGTAAAATAATCTGAAAAGATAAAAAACCACCGGATTCGGTGGTTTTTCTTATACTTTAGTTTCCGAAAAATTCCTGAAGGTCATCTTGACTAATTCCAATCATAGCTGGGATACTGGTCCAGTTTTCTTCAGTCAGGATGTAAGTTTGATGAGGATCAATCTGGTTTTCTGTTTCAAGAATTGGCTCATTTATTTCTTGAGAGGTTTCGGTTAAGTCGCTGAAACGTTCAATCAGATAGGTTTCGAGCTGTTCCAATATGTTTAGTTGCATAATCAAAGGCTTGAAGTTCACCGAGTAGAATGAGTTTGCTTTTAGCCCGAGTAATAGCAGTGTAGATAAGGTTACGCTCCAGCATACGCTTGCTAGCACTGGTGATGGGAAGAAAGACAACTGGGAATTCACTCCCTTGAGATTTATGGATACTCATGGCATAAGCAAGACGAATCTTGTACCATTCGTTGCGTGGATAGACGACTTCGTTCCCATCAAAATCAATCATCATTTCATCTTGTTTAGATTCAGTGTATTTTCCAGGAATGAGGTCCGTGATGTAGCCTAGGTCTCCGTTAAAAACGTTGACTTCTGCATCGTTAACCAAATGAATGACCTTATCTCCACTACGATACTGAAACTGACTTGCTTCAAAACTAATCTGTCCTTTTTGAAGAGGATTGAGCAGTTCTTGCATGAGTTGATTGATGGCATCGATTCCTGCTGCTCCACGATACATAGGAGCTAGAACTTGGATGTCTCGTGCAGGGATGCCATTTCTGATGGCAGCGTCTAGGATTTTTTCAATGGTCGCAGGGATCTGGTTGCTAGCGATTTCAAAGTAGGAACGGTCTGCTTTTCTGAGTGAAATCTGCAGGTAAAATTCCCTGACGAATCTGACTCGCAAGTGTGACAATGGTTGATTCTTCGCTCTGGCGGTAAATTCTTTCCAAGCGTGTTTGCGGAATACTTGGAATCTGGAGTAAGTCAGCCAGAACTTGACCTGGGCTAACCGAAGGCAACTGATCACTATCTCCAACGATGAGAATTTTACTAGTAGAGGAAATATTTGAGAAGAGTTGATTGGCTAGCCAAGTATCTACCATAGAGAACTCGTCTACGATGATAAAGTCAGCATCTAGATAATCCTCCAAATGGCTTGTGTCGTCGTCACCAGTCATACCCAAGTGGCGGTGAATGGTTGCACTCGGCAAGCCTGTTAGTTCATTCATGCGACGAGCCGCACGACCAGTTGGAGCAGCAAGGAGAATCGGTAGATTACTTTTATTTCGAAGGTCCAGCCCTTCTAATAGAGCATAGACGGCAATAATCCCATTGATAACAGTGGTTTTTCCAGTACCAGGTCCGCCGGTCAGGATAAAGACCTTGTTTTGGATAGCATCGCAGATTGCCTGTTTTTGAATGGCATCGTATTGGATGCCTAATTCTTCCTCAACAATTGCGATCTGCTCCTGGATGATTTCTGTTTCTTGTTTATCAGTTTCTTCTTTTTCAAGGATTCGAATGAGGTGATTATGAATTCCTTCTTCTGCGAAAAAGAGACTGTTATCAAAGATTTTGGTATCAACCTGTTGGACTTTTTCTTCTTCAATGAGATTTGATAATTCTTGAGCAAGTTGACTTGGTTCCAGTTCTACAGGACGTGAGGATTCCAGTAGATTTAGAGTCTTTTCTAATAAGTCTCTAGCTTCAACATAAGTATCCCCACTTTCCATACAAGCGTTTAAAAGGCTATGAATGAGTCCTGCTCGGAAACGTTCAGGTGCCTGACTTTCAATGCCCAATTCTTGCGCCAATTGGTCAGCGATGGTAAACCCAAGCCCTTGATATCTTCTACCAACTGGTAGGGATAATTTTCAACGATATCGATAGTTTCCTCTTTGTAGGTATCCTGAATTTGAATAGCTAATTTATTAGGAATACCGTAGTTGGCAAGCTTGGCCAAGACCATTTCAGTCCCGTAGTTGAGACGGAGTGTGGATACAAAGGCCTCACGACTTTTAGAAGACAGCCCTGAGATAGTCTCAAGTTTTTCAGGATGTTCCAAGATTTCATCGATAGTATTTTCCCCATAGAGTTCCACAATCTTTTGGGCAGTTTTGAGACCAATCCCTTTGAAATGGCTGCTAGAGAAATACTTGACCAATCCCTTACTAGTTGGTTTTGCTCTTTCGTAACGGGAAATCTGCAGTTGTTCTCCGTATTTGGAGTGTTGGACAATCTGCCCCCAGAAAGTGTATTCTTCTCCCTCGATAACATCAGCCATGGTCCCTGTAACAATGATTTCGAAATCATCAAAGTCCTCTGCATTGGTATCCTCTATATCTAAAAGGAGAATACGGTAAAAGTTGCTGATATTTTCAAAAATAATACGTTCAATCGTACCTGTAAAATAGACTTCCATATAATTCCTTTACATTCCTGAATGAAATCTATCATTCAGAATAGAATGAGAAGAGGCTGAGATTTATATTTCTCGGCCTCTTAGTGTTCTTAAAATGTTCCGATACGTTTGAGTGGCCAGAAACGGAATTTTGCCTCTCCAATAATATCTTTTGCTTTAAAAGTACCAACATGTCGGCTATCACTAGATACCAGACGGTCATCACCAAGTAGGAGGTATTGTCCCTCTGGAACAGTGAAGGTGAAGCTAGTGTTGTAATTTACATCTAAGGTGAAAGCTTGAGCTTTTTCAGCAATGCTTCTGAAATACTCGCCTTTTTTTCCATCCCAACCTTCTCCAGTATAGGTAGATTGGAGTTTATCCTCTTTAAATCGTTTGAGGTATTCTGCCAAATATGGTTCATCAGTTTCTTGACCATTGATATAAAGTTTGTCGTTTTCAAAACGTACGGTATCACCCGGTGTACCGACAACACGCTTAACGATATCCTTGTTTCCGTCGTCCTCATGGGCAACTACGATATCGAAGCGATTGATAGGGAGGTGTTTGACAACAAAGAGGATTTCTCCATCAGCTAGAGTAGGGTCCATAGAGTGTCCTTCTACACGCACATTACTCCAAAGAAAGATACGACTAAGCCCTACTAGTGCGATAAGTAGGAAGATAATTCCCCATTCTTTTAAAAAATTTATAATGTATTTCATAATTTACCTTTCTAGCATTTTTTTTGCTTTATCAGTATTTTTAAAGTGTAGTTTGGCGGAGAAGTTGAGTCCCTGCATACCGTAAGCTTGAAGGACTTGGCTAGCTATCTTGTCGGAAGCCGTTCCAGCCCCGCTTGGAAGTTGAAAACCAAGTTCTCGGCCTAGATTTTCAAGATTTTCTAGGAAGAGATCACGCGCAATAATGGAGCTAACTGCAACAGCCAAGTACTTGCCCTCAGCTTTTTCCTCTAGCATGACTGGATTAGGAAAATGATTGGCTTCATTTTTTAGGTACTTTTCATAATTTTGTGAGCTTGTAAAGGCGTCGATAACAATTTTTTCAGGCTCAACTCCCTTTTGAAGGAGGAGAAAGATTGCTTGATTGTGAAGAGCTACCTTAACAGAAACGGCGTTGTAGCGCTCACCGATGACTTCGTTATACTTACTTGGCGAAAGAAGGAGTGCTTGATGTTGAATCTTCTCCTTAAGAAGGGAAGCAAGCTGACGAATCTTTTGGTCAGTTAGTGTTTTAGAATCTCCAACCCCGAGTTTTCGTAAAAAGTCATGCTGATCAGGAGTTACAAATGACGCCACTACAGCCAGACCACCGAAGTAGGAACCATTTCCAACCTCATCTGTTCCAATCAAGGGGAAATTTTGCCCGCTAACTACTTGTTCTACTTGATAACCAAAAAATCTAGCATAGCTTTCAGCAGCTTCTCCTTGCAAGAGGACTTTCCCAGATGTATAGACGGAAACACTAGCTTGCGGAAGTTTTAAAAAGTAGCGAATATAGGGATTTTTACTAGGAGTGAGTGCATGTTCATGCTTTTGAACAAAAGCATGAATTTCCTTTTCACTCGGAGTTAATGTGATACTTGCCATATTCTCTATTGTACCATAAAAGCGCTAGAATTGGTAAAAACTGACAAACTAAGTGAAATTTGGTATAATATCTTGAGGTGAATTTTATGGCAAATTTAAATCGATTCAAGTTTACATTTGGGAAAAAAACATTAACGCTGACAACTGAACATGACAATCTTTTCATGGAGGAGATTGCTAAAGTTGCGACGGAAAAGTATGAAGCAATCAAAGAACAAATGCCTGGAGCTGATGATGAGATAGTAGCTATCCTCTTAGCGGTTAACTGCTTGTCAACACAGCTCAGCCGTGAGATTGAATTTGATGACAAGGAGCAAGAGTTAGAATCGCTCCGTTATAAAGTGGTTGCGGCTAAACAAGAGCAGAGTAAGATTGAGGATTCCCTATGATTTCCATTCTACTCTTATTAATCCTTGCTTGGAGCTTTTATATTGGCTACCGCAGAGGAATTATTTTGCAAGCATATTATCTTGTAGCAACGATTGTCTCTGCCTATTTTGCAAGCAAATATTACCTAGCTTTAGGGCAGAAGTTCAATTTATTAATCCCTTATGCTAATCCGCAGGAAGGACAGGGTACCTTCTTTTTCCCATCCAATCAACTTTTCCAATTAGATAAGGTTTTTTATGCAGGTGTCGGCTTCCTCTTAGCCTTTACGATTTTTTACTGCATCGGCCGTTTGCTTGGTCTTTTTCTAAACCTAGTACCAAGTGAGATACTTGATGGGAAATACTATCGTATCTGTGCGGGTGTGCTATCAGTCGGTGTGACCTTGTTTGTCCTCCAGATGATGCTAACGATTCTCGCGACTGTGCCATTACAAATTGTTCAAAATTCACTTGAAAATAGCTTTGTAGCTAGACATATCATCCAAAGCATTCCATTCACAACTAATTTTATTAAACAGCTTTGGGTTACTAAAATAATCGGTTAAAAAGGGCGGGAACTATTCCTAGCCTTTTGTTTACAATTTCGAAAAGTAAGAGATTGATTTAAAGAATTGAAAATAAGAAAAGCCATAACTTTTATACTAAGGAAATAAGATGAATACAAAAATACTAGAAACGTTAGAATTTAACAAGGTCAAGGCTTTATTTGAACCTCATCTTTTGACGGAACAAGGACTAGAACAGTTAAAAGAGCTAGTCCCAACAGATAAAGCTGATAAAATTAGACAGGCCTTTGCAGAAATGAAGGAGATGCAGGAACTCTTTGTTGAGCATCCTCATTTCAGCATTTCGGCAACAAAAGATATTGCGGCTACCTGCAAACGTTTGGAGATGGGTGCTGATCTCAACATAGAGGAATTTCTCCTTCTCAAACGTGTCATATTTGCTAGCCGTGAACTGAAAAATTTCTATGACAATCTTGAAAATGTACGCTTGGAGCACTTGGCAAATTGGTTTGAGAAACTTCATGATTTTCCACATCTGCAGGGCAATCTCCAAGCCATCAATGAAGCTGGATTTATTGAGAATTTTGCTAGTGAAGAACTAGCACGAATCCGTCGTAAAATCCATGATAGCGAGAGCCAAGTTCGTGACGTCTTGCAAGAACTTCTCAAACAAAAGGCTCAGATGTTGACTGAAGGTATCATCGCTAGTAGAAATGGTCGCCAGGTTCTTCCTGTCAAAAACACCTATCGTAATAAGATTGCCGGTGTGGTTCATGATATTTCTGCCAGTGGGAACACTGTCTATATCGAACCGCGTGAAGTGGTCAAGCTGAGTGAGGAAATTGCTAGTCTTCGGGCGGATGAACGCTATGAGATGATGCGTATCCTTCAGGAACTCTCTGAACGAGTAAGACCGCATGCAGCTGAAATCGCAAATGATGCCTGGATTATTGGACATTTGGACTTGATTCGGGCTAAGGTTCGCTTTATCCAAGAGACAGGAGCAGTGGTGCCACAAGTCTCTGAAGGACAGGAGATTCAACTCCTTCATGTTCGCCATCCCTTGGTGCAAAATGCTGTTGCTAATGATGTGCACTTTGGTAAGGATTTAACAGCCATCGTCATTACTGGTCCCAATACGGGTGGTAAGACCATTATGCTCAAAACCTTAGGTTTGACGCAATTGATGGCTCAGTCAGGTTTGCCGATTTTAGCGGATAAGGGAAGTCGTGTAGGGATTTTTGAGGAGGTCTTTGCGGATATTGGAGATGAACAATCCATCGAACAAAGTCTTTCAACTTTCTCTAGCCATATGACCAATATTGTTGATATTCTTGGTAAGGTTAACCAAACTCGCTCTTGTTACTAGATGAGCTTGGAGCAGGAACAGATCCCCAAGAAGGTGCAGCCCTTGCCATGTCTATCCTAGAAGACTTGCGTTTGCGTCAGGTCAAGACTATGGCAACCACTCACTATCCTGAACTCAAGGCCTACGGAATTGAAACTGCCTATGTTCAGAATGCCAGCATGGAGTTTGATACAGCTAGCTTGCGCCCGACCTATCGCTTTATGCAAGGCGTACCTGGTCGAAGCAACGCCTTTGAGATTGCTAAACGTCTCGGCTTGTCAGATGTCATCGTAGGTGACGCTAGCAAGCAGATTAATCAAGACAATGATGTCAATCGCATTATTGAGCAATTGGAAGAGCAGACGCTTGAAAGCCGTAAACGTCTTGAGAATATTCGTCAAGTCGAGCAAGAAAACCTCAAGATGAACCGTGCGCTTAAAAAACTCTACAATGAGCTCAATCGTGAAAAGGAAACAGAACTCAATAAGGCGCGTGAGCAAGCTGCGGAGATTGTTGACTTAGCACTAGCTGAGAGTGATGATATTCTAAAAAATCTTCATAGCAAATCTCAACTAAAACCACATGAGATTATCGAAGCCAAGGCCAAACTCAAGAAGTTAGCACCTGAAAAAGTTGATCTTTCTAAAAATAAGGTTCTCCAAAAGGCTAAGAAAAAACGAGCTCCAAAAGTTGGGGATGATATCATCGTTTTAAGCTATGGTCAACGAGGTACCTTGACCAATCAACTCAAGGATGGTCGTTGGGAAGCTCAAGTTGGCTTGATTAAGATGACCCTTGAAGAAAAAGAGTTTGACTTGGTTCAGGCTCAACAAGAAGCGCCAGTCAAGAAAAAACAAGTCAATGTGGTCAAGCGTGCTGCTGGTAAAGCACCGCAGGCTAGACTTGATCTTCGTGGCAAACGTTACGAGGAAGCTATGGAAGCCTTGGATGCCTTTATCGACCAAGCTCTACTCAACAACATGGCTCAAGTGGATATCATCCATGGTATCGGTACAGGAGTCATCCGTGAAGGAGTAACCAAATACCTCCAGAGAAACAAGCAGGTTAAGAGCTTTGGCTATGCGCCACAAAATGCAGGTGGTTCTGGAGCGACTATCGTAACTTTTAAAGGCTAACCAAGCTATAGAATGAAATGTCAAAAGAGTACCTATCACTTGATAGGTACTTTTTTGATGAATTTAATTTAATCATTATTGTTAGTGAGTATTTTAAAAGGGGACAATCGTTTTATAGCCAAAAAAATTGATGAAGGCTTGTCTAACTGAGTTTTATTTATGCTATACTGATAGTAACATCATTTTCGGAGGTTGGTATGAAAAAACTCCCCTTAGCCTTTTCAGGCTGCTTATTGGGATTGGCTGGAGCAGGAAATCTCATCTTGGATATTTTTCCGCTTTTATCACACATCTTTAGTTTGTCAGGCTTGATTTTATGGTTTTATTTTTTGGTAAGCCACCTCAATAACTGGCATGAAAGTAAGCAGGAATTAAAGAAAGCCCCTGTTTTGTCAGGAATGGCAACCTTTCCCATGGCAGGGATGATTTTATCAACGTATTTATTACGAATCTTACCCCCGAACATGAGCATTGTTGCACAGATTCTCTGGTGGTTTGCTTTTCTTCTAGATGTTTACCTCATCATATACTTTACAAAGAACTATGCCTTGGTTAAACAAAGGGCCAGTGCAACACCAACTTGGACGGTTCTTTATGTAGGAATTGCAGTAGCAAGTTTGACCTACCCCGTGGTGGGCATTGTTGGGATTGCCTATGGAGCTTGGATTTTTGGTTTTATCTTAACCCTTATCCTTTACCCTCTAATTTATCAAGATTTAAGGAAAAATCCATTATCGCTGGCTTTGCTGGGGCAAGAAGGAATCTATTGTGCTCCATTTTCTCTCCTTTTGGCAGCATTAGTGAGAGTAGGAGGATACAGTCTTCCTAGTTGGATTTTACTAGTTATGATCCTTGCATCACAGACCTTCTTTTTCTTTGTCCTTAGTTGCTTGCCAAGGATTTTAAAACAAGGTTTCCAACCAGCCTTCTCAGCCCTAACCTTTCCAACCATCATCACAGCAACTTCATTGAAAATGTCCCAAGGCATTCTGCAGTTTCCGGTCCTCAACCTCCTCGTTTGGTTAGAGATTATCATTTGTTTAACAATCCTCACCTACGTATTAGTAGAGTATATACGATATTTAAGGAACTAAAAGAACCCCTAGCACTGAGAAGTGTTAGGGGTTGTTCTTTCTGTTAGGTTGATAGTTATTATAACCAACAATCCAAGCAGTTTCTTACTTCTCCTCGTGCAACGAGAGAAAGCCATAGACCATAGTCCCAAAGATTGCTCCAATACTAAGACCAAAGACCAGTAAGGGGATCATTATCTCTGTTTGGATGATTTTTTCCAAGAAAGTTGAAAGGGACATCTGTTGAACGAAGAGTTTATGAAAGAGCAACAGAGCAAATAAGCCAATCTCAATACTTATAAATACCAACCAACTACGAACTTTTATTTGGCGTTTGCTGTAGGTTTTGTAGATGATTTCTGCTTTGTCATCCTTTTCAAGATGAAGTTCTTGTACGGCTCTTTGAGCTTTTATACTCATGAACAGAATGAGTCCAAAATAGAGGTAGGGCATAAGCGATCGAACAATTTCTATAAAGCGTCCGAACAAAATATAGAACAGGAAGAGAAAGAAGGAAGAGTAAAAGATTTGGACCATGGAACGGGCGCAAGCCTTGTAGATAACCTCTTGACGGCATTCGTCAAAAGGCCCTTGTATATGAAAGAAATTTCGAAGTAGGCGAGTTGTTAAGTCTTCTTTTTGCATGGATAATTTCTCCTAAATGAACGATGTTACTTTGTTGCTTTTACGAATTGATAGAGATAATAAAGATAAGTGGTAGAAGAAAGGCTAGCGATAATTAATAATAAATAATATTTCCAATCGCTTGAAATAACCGTCAGTTGTGGCAAGGATATAATCATAAAGCATAGTGCTAAGTTGAGTATGCGCGTTTTTTGGGAATCTATCTTTAGATAAGTCAGTCCTTTGTTGAGTGCTGGAACAAAGACAAGAACAAGGACTATTTCGTAGATGGGCAAGTTCCCTGAAATGATGATGAAGGCGAGTAGAGAACTGAACAAAAGATGATAGGTAAGTAACGTTACTAGTGATTTCATAAGCTTTCTCCTAATCCTTATCCTGCTCTTTTTTAGCTCTTGTAATGCGACGGGAGATGAGGAACTGTATGCTTGCTCCGAAGAAGATAGAACCGAGAATGCTTGCTAAACCATTTCTTATAGTGAGAAGAGAATTAAAATAGTCCGGACTTTCACCTATGAGTATACTGAGAAGAGGAGTTATAAAAAACATCCATAGACCAAAGAACAAACCTGCTTTAAGACCTGGGTAGTGTAGTTGCTTACTTTCTTTCTCACTCAGCATATCTGGTTCAATAGTTGTAATCCCTGTTTTTTGCATTTGGTAGGTGAGATAGCTAGCAGCGATGAGGGCAATCACTAAAATCAGAGGAGGATAGACCAGAGCCACTAGTTGAGGAAATTTATAGGCTAGAACGAGTGGAATAAGATTTCCGAAAATCATCAGATAAAAGAGGATGATAAAGACTTGGTTACCGATACGATCGGCCTCGCGCCGTTTGTATTCGTCAAGGGGCTCAGAAATGCCGTATGTGCGTTTGATCAGTTTTTCAGTAAAGGTTTCTTTTTTCATGAGTTTGCTCCTTTTTTAAAAATCATCCTCCCAAAAGAGACTGTTGAGGTCAGTTTGGAGGCTGCGGGCGAGATTGAGACAGAGTTCCAGGGTTGGATTGTACTTGTCGTTTTCAATCATATTGATGGTTTGTCTCGAGACACCGATATCCTTGGCGAGCTCAAGCTGGGACATGCCCAGTTCCTTGCGGAATTCTTTCACACGATTCATGCTTCCTCCTTTTTAGATTGTGTCACATATATTTGACTATAGTATATTCTTTTGAAAATAAAATGTCAACTATTTTTGACATATTTTTTGCTAGAAAAAAAGATTGGCCTAGCCAATCCTTTTATTTTAATTCTGATGCATCAGGTAGGTAAGAACCACCAAAATAGGTCTTGCTGAGTTTTTCAAGAGTTCCATCTTGGTAGAGTTCTTTGAGAACCTTGTCAAATTGTTCTTTAAATTCTTTTTCGTCGCTTGAGAAGATAATGTAGTTGTTTGGATTGTCATTGCTCTCCAAGTCAACTACGTTCAAGTCTAAGCCACGGTCTTGGATAATTTTTTGAACAGAAATTTTATCAAAGATTAGGAAATCAAACTCGCCATTTGAAAGGTCAGTGAGACGTTTAGCTACATCTTCACCAGAGTATTGGATGGTTGCAGGGTTGTCGGAGTGACTTTGATTCCAGTCAGTAACGACCTTGGCAGTAGAAGTTCCGGTGTCATCCTGGGTTGATTTTCCAGCGATGTCTTGAAGAGAGGTAAGAGCCTTGTCTTTTCTGCTCACGAGAACCAAAGGATTTTTAGCGATAGGGAGTGAGTAGAGGTACTTGTCTGCTCTTTCTTTGGTATAACTCAAGTTGTTAGCAGCAGCTTGGTAACGGCCAGCATCCACTCCAGGGAAGATACTCTCCCAAGCAGTTTTTTGGAATTCAATCTTGTATTGGTCCAATTTTTCATCAACCGCTTTTAAAACTTCAACATCATATCCGGTTAGGTTTCCATCTTGTTCAAAGTCAAAAGGTGGGATATCTCCAGCAGTTGCTACGACAATAGTTTTAGGGCTAGCAGTGGAAGTTGAAGTACTTTCCTGTTTGGTTTGTCCGCAGGCAACCAACAAGGGACTAATGGCTAAGAATAAGAATAATTTTTTCATAAGAGTCTCCTTTACTTAATGCTATCTAGCTTACCAGACAATCAATCAAATATCCAATATATATTTTTTATGGAGGCGATAGAAAAATATTATAATTTCCAGTTTGAATCTGTCATCTAAAAGTCAAGTCGGAACAGAAAAAGATAATTTGGCTTACGAATGAAAAATCTCTGCAAGCTCTTTCAAAATGTGGTAAAATGGAAGCAGTAGAATTAGAAAAGGAACGTGCTTATGAAATTTCTTGAATTAAATAAAAAACGTCATGCGACTAAGCATTTTATTGATAAACCAGTTGATCCTAAGGATGTTCGAACAGCTATTGAAATCGCAACCTTGGCACCGAGTGCTCACAATAGTCAGCCTTGGAAGTTTGTTGTGGTTCGTGAGAGAAATTCTGAACTAGCAAAATTGGCTTACGGTTCAAACTTTGAGCAAGTAGCATCTGCCCCTGTAACCATTGCCTTGTTTACAGATACTGACCTAGCTAAACGAGCTCGCAAGATTGCCCGTGTTGGTGGAGCAAAGAACTTCTCAGAAGAACAACTTCAGTACTTTATGAAAAATCTTCCAGCAGAGTTTGCGCGTTACAATGAACAACAAATCAGTGACTACCTAGCTCTTAATGCTGGGTTGGTTGCTATGAACTTAGTCCTTGCATTGACTGACCAGGGAATCGGATCAAACATTATACTTGGTTTTGACAAATCAAAAGCCAATGAAGTCTTGGAAATTGAAGATCGTTTCCGTCCAGAACTTTTGATCACAGTAGGATACACAGACGAGAAGTTAGAACCAAGTTACCGCTTGCCAGTAGATGAAATTATCGAAAAAAGATAGGAAGTAAAAATGACAGTTATTGATTTTACAGCAGAAGTAGAAAAACGTAAAGAAGCCCTCTTGGCTGACTTGTTTAGCCTTTTGGAAATCAACTCAGAACGCGATGACAGTAAGGCAGATGCGGAGCACCCATTTGGACCTGGTCCGGTAAAAGCTTTGGAGAAATTCCTTGAAATCTCAGACCGTGATGGTTACCCAACAAAAAATGTCGACAACTATGCAGGACATTTTGAGTTTGGTGAAGGGGAAGAAGTTCTTGGTATCTTTGCCCACATGGACGTGGTGCCAGCAGGTAGCGGATGGGACACTGATCCTTATACTCCAACTATCAAGGAAGGTCGTCTCTATGCGCGTGGAGCATCTGACGACAAGGGCCCTACAACAGCTTGTTACTATGGTTTGAAAATCATCAAAGAATTGGGACTTCCAACTTCTAAAAAAGTTCGCTTTATCGTCGGAACTGATGAAGAATCAGGTTGGGCAGACATGGACTACTACTTTGAGCATGTAGGACTTGCGAAGCCAGACTTTGGTTTCTCTCCAGATGCTGAATTCCCTATTATTAATGGTGAAAAAGGAAATATCACAGAATACCTCCACTTTGCTGGTGAAAACAAGGGTGCAGCTCGTCTTCACAGTTTCACAGGCGGTTTGCGTGAAAATATGGTGCCAGAATCAGCAACAGCAGTTGTTTCAGGGGACTTGGCTGATTTGCAAGCGAAACTAGATGCCTTTGTTGCAGAGCACAAACTTAGAGGAGACATTCAAGAAGAGAATGGTAAGTACAAGGTTACGATTATCGGTAAATCTGCCCACGGTGCTATGCCTGCTTCAGGTGTCAATGGTGCGACTTACCTTGCTCTCTTCCTCAGCCAATTTGACTTTGAAGGACCTGCAAAAGACTTCCTTGACATTGCTGGTAAGATTCTCTTAAATGACCATGAAGGCAAAAACTTGAAAGTGGCTCATGTGGATGAAAAGATGGGTGCCCTTTCTATGAATGCTGGTGTCTTCCGCTTTGATGAAACAAGTGCTGACAATACCATTGCCCTTAACTTCCGTTATCCAAAAGGAACAAGTCCAGAGCAAATCAAGTCAGTTCTTGAAACCTTGCCAGTTATATCTGTTAGCTTATCAGAACATGGTCACACACCTCACTATGTTCCAATGGAAGATCCACTTGTACAAACCTTGTTGAGCGTGTATGAAAAACAAACAGGTCTTCAAGGGCATGAACAAGTCATCGGTGGAGGAACTTTCGGACGTCTCTTAGAACGTGGTGTAGCCTATGGTGCTATGTTCCCAGACTCTATTGATACCATGCACCAAGCCAACGAATTTATCGCCTTGGACGATCTCTTCCGTGCAGCAGCCATCTACGCTGAAGCTATCTATGAATTGATCAAATAATGCTATAGAAGTCTGAGATTTTATGCTTAGACTTCTTTTTGGAGGGAGAGTAGATGTCTCAAATCGAAAGAATCAAACAAGCCATCATGGCTGATCCACAAAATCAACACTATACTGAGCGAGGAATCGAACCTCTCTTTGCTGCTCCAAAAACTGCTCGTATCAATATCATTGGGCAAGCACCTGGTCTCAAAACCCAAGAAGCAGGACTTTACTGGAAGGATAAAAGTGGCGACCGCTTGCGAGACTGGTTGGGTGTGGATGAGGATACTTTTTATAATTCAGGTTATTTTGCAGTCATGCCTATGGATTTCTATTTTCCAGGGCATGGAAAATCCGGTGACTTACCGCCTAGACCTGGATTTGCAGAAAAGTGGCACCCTAAACTTTTGAAAGAATTACCAGATATTCAATTGACGCTCTTGATTGGGCAGTATGCCCAGTCCTACTATCTGCATGAGAAAGTCAGTGGCAAGGTAATAGACCGTGTGCATCGCTTTTAAGGATTATTTGCCAGATTATTACCCTTTGGTGCACCCGTCACCTCGGAACCAAATCTGGATGAAAAAAATCCTTGGTTTGAAGCAGATGTTTTGCCTGACTTGAAATCAAGAATTCAAAAAAATTCTCGGAGATGAAAAAAATGAAAGAAATTACTTTTTAATGATTTTTACCAACTATACCAGAAAGAGTCGCTTTCTGTATTAGATGTGAGAGAAGTAGAGGAATTTGAGACTCTTCATTTAGAAGGCGCTCGTAATTTACCTCTCAGCCAATTAGCTGATACTTATAAACAACTAGATAAGGATAATCTTTACTATGTGATTTGTAAATCAGGAATGCGTTCAGCTCGCGCTTGTCAATTTTTAGCAGAACAAGGATATGAGGTTATCAATGTCCAAGGTGGCATGGATGCCTTAGAATAAGAAAAAACTCCCTTTAAGACCGAAAATAAGAAAGGTTTTAAAGGGAGTTTATTTACTCTAAAAATCAGAAAATTGAAAACATTTTAAAATTATTTCGAGATAGCCTTTTCAAGCCTTTAATCATGTTATACTAAGAAAGTATTTTATTTTTTATAAGGAGAGTTTATGGCTAAAAAAGGTGCTTTAACGGGATTACTCCTGTTTGGAATATTTTTTGGTGCGGGTAATTTAATTTTCCCCCCTACCCTAGGTGCTCAATCTGGGGAACACTTTCTCCCTGCCATTGCAGGATTTGTACTTTCAGGTGTCGGACTTGCCGTCTTGACCTTGATCATCGGGACCTTAAATCCTAAGGGATATATCTATGAGATTTCTACAAAGATTTCCCCTTGGTTTGCAACGATTTATCTAGCAGTTTTGTACTTGTCGATTGGTCCATTCTTTGCTATTCCACGTACTGCAACAACTTCTTATGCAGTAGGGATTAGTCCCCTCTTGGCAGATGCTGACAAAGGTCTAGGCTTGATTGTCTTTACCCTTATCTACTTTGTTGCAGCATACTTAATCGCGCTTAATCCTTCAAAGATTTTGGATCGTATCGGCCGTGTTTTGACTCCAGTTTTTGCCCTCTTGATTATCATCTTGGTAATCCTTGGAGCCCTCAAATATGGTGGAAATGCTCCACAAGCAGCTACAGCAGCTTATCAAGCTTCAGCATTTGGAGCAGGATTCCTTGAAGGATATAATACTCTAGATGCTCTCGCATCTGTTGCCTTTAGTGTAATCGCGGTTGAAACCTTGAAACAACTTGGATTTTCGAGTAAAAAAGAGTACATCTCAACCATTTGGGTGGTCGGAATTGTCGTAGCGCTTGGCTTTAGTGCTCTATACATTGGCCTAGGTTTCCTTGGAAATCACTTCCCGATGACAGAAGAAGCGATGAAGGGTGGAACTCCAGGGGTTTATATCTTGTCACAAGCGACCCAAGAAATCTTTGGTTCAACAGCTCAATTATTCCTAGCAGCCATGGTAACAGTAACTTGCTTCACAACGACTGTAGGTTTGATTGTTTCAACTGCTGAATTCTTTAACGGACGTTTCCCACAACTCAGCTATAAGGTTTATGCGACTGTCTTTACCTTGATTGGTTTTGCAATTGCCAACCTCGGTCTTGATGCAATCATCAAATATTCTATCCCTGTCCTAGTTATCTTGTATCCAATTACCATTGTGATTGTTATGATTGTGATTGTGAACAAATTTGTACCACTTTCAAAACCAGGCATGCAATTGACGATGGGTCTTGTTACAGCTATTGCCGTAGCTAGTGTCTTGGGAAGTTCATTTGAAGTGACCTTCCTTGCCAACATTGTGAATGCTCTACCATTTGCTAAGGCTTCCTTGCCATGGTTGGTGCCAGCTATTGTTGGAATCTTACTATCTCTTGTTCTTCCAAATAAGCAAAAGAGTGAAGCTTTTGAAATGGAATAAAAAAATCTTGGCTTATGCCAAGTTTTTTTCTATTACTCTTAGTTCGTTTTTTCCTTATAACCAAGGTCTGTTAACATTTTCTTAGAGGCTTTAAAGCTAACGTTTTTCCCAACACCTGAGTATTCTTCTGGTAAAGCTTTTCTAAGTTCGTCAATGCTTGCAACTGAAAGGTCAATCTCAAGATCTTGTACGACTTTACCATCTTTAATCTCGACAGATAAAGTTACCCCCTTGAGGCCCTTATATCCTTTGTAGGTTTCTTCGACAAAATTTTTTAAATCATCTGCAGTATTGTTTAGGACTTCGGGGTCAGCGACATTTTGAGCAGTTTGTTTCACAACGTTATCACCGTCAACTGTATAGGTCAATGTTGACTGGACACCAGGCTGAGAATCGTTTACAAAAGTTACAGTTTTTAGCTCTGATTTCTTTTCAGTTGTTTCAGCCTCAGTGGTTTTTAACTCAGTTGATGAAGAGTTAGAAGTTGTTGATGACTGTTTTGAACATCCCAACAAGAATGCCAGCGGTAGAGCTAAGAGAAGCGCCATTTTGAAAAATTTATTCATACTTTTTCCTTTCTTCCTAAGAACTGCTTTTATTATACCATAAAATACTTTTATATTCAAATTATCCTAGTTTTCTATTTTCACACATACTAAGATGTAAAAAATGATATAATGGTAGCAAGAGGTGAAGAAATGAATCAAACTGTAGAATATATCAAAGAACTAACTGCAATTGCGTCACCAACAGGTTTTACGCGTGAAATTACGAATTATTTGGTTGAGACTCTTGAAAAACTAGGTTATCAACCAATCCGTACTGCCAAAGGTGGTGTCAACGTTACTGTTAAAGGTAAAAATGACGAGCAACAGCGTTATGTGACCGCCCATGTGGATACCTTGGGAGCTATCGTTCGCGCTGTTAAACCAGATGGTCGTCTTAAAATGGACCGTATTGGTGGCTACCCTTGGAATATGATTGAAGGCGAAAACTGTACAGTTCATGTGGCTAGCACAGGTAAAACGTTATCTGGAACGATTTTGATCCACCAGACTTCTTGTCATGTATACAAGGACGCTGGAACTGCTGAACGCACGCAGGACAATATGGAAGTGCGTTTGGATGAAAAAGTGACCAATGAAAAAGAAACACGCGCACTTGGTATTGAGGTTGGTGACTTTATCAGCTTTGACCCACGAACTGTCGTAACTGAGAAAGGCTTTATCAAATCGCGTCATTTGGATGATAAGGTCAGTGCAGCTATCCTTCTAAATCTCCTTAAAGCCTATAAGGAAGAAGGGATTGAACTTCCTGTCACTACGCATTTTGCCTTCTCGGTCTTGAAGAAGTGGGGCATGGTGCTAACTCAAGTATCCCAAGTCAAGTTGTCGAATATCTAGCGGTAGATATGGGAGCAATGGGAGATGACCAGCAGACGGATGAGTACACAGTGTCTATCTGTGTCAAAGATGCTTCAGGTCCTTATCACTACGAATTCCGTCAACATCTGGTTGCTCTAGCAAAAGACCAAGACATTCCATTTAAACTCGATATCTATCCATTTTACGGTTCGGATGCTTCTGCAGCCATGTCAGCTGGAGCAGAAGTCAAACACGCTCTTCTAGGAGCGGGTATCGAGTCTAGTCACTCTTACGAGCGAACTCATATTGATTCTGTAGTTGCTACTGAGCGTATGGTGGACGCTTACCTCAAGAGTGGATTGGTAGACTAAGATGTGCTTGATTTGCCAACGAATTGAATGGATTAAGGCAGGGGAAAATCCCTACTTTGTAAAGGAACTAGAAACAGGATATGTCGTCATTGGAGACCACCAGTATTTTGAAGGCTATACTTTATTCCTGGCAAAAGAACATGTGACAGAATTACACCATATGGAAGCTCCAGTCAAACTTTGCTTTTTAGAGGAAATGAGCCTAGTTCAGGAAGCTGCCTCTAAAGCTTTTTCTGCCCAAAAGATGAATGTAGAGTTGTTGGGAAACGGTGATGCACATGCTCACTGGCATATTTTTCCGAGACGAGAGGGTGATATGAAGGGACACGGTCTTAATGATCGTGGCCCAGTCTGGTGGGTTCCTTGGGAAGAAATGGTTGCTGAGGAATATCAGGTTAAGGGAAGCAAATTAGAAGGTTTGGTTGAAACCTTATCTGAAACTTTGGACCAAATGATAGAAATGAAAGGATAAACAATGAAAAAAAGATACCTTGTATTATCAGGATTGATAGCCTTGACATTGGCAGCTTGTTCGCAAGAAAAGCCAGCGACTTCAGAAACGCAGACTTCAACTGAAGAAAAAACCGTCCAAGAAGGAACTGTCGGTAGTAAATCTCAGGAAGCAAGCCAGAAAGGCAGAAGTAGTTAATAAGGGAGATTACTATAGCGTTCAAGGGAAGTACGATGAGATTGTTATCGCTAATAAGCATTATCCCTTGTCTAAGGACTATAATCCTGGAGAAAATCCTACAGCAAAGGCAGAACTGTTGAAACTCATTGCAGCTATGCAACAAGCAGGATTCCCGATTAGCGACAACTATAGTGGTTTTAGAAGTTATGAAACTCAAACTCAGCTTTATCAGGACTATGTCAACAAAGATGGAAAGGCAGAGGCTGACCGCTATTCTGCTCGGCCTGGTTACAGTGAACACCAAACTGGCCTTGCCTTTGACCTAATTGGAACAAATGGAGATTTAGTGACTGAAGAAAAGGCTGCCCAATGGCTATTGGACCATGCTGCAGACTATGGCTTCGTCGTTCGCTATCTCAAAGGTAAGGAAAAAGAAACGGGCTATATGGCTGAAGAATGGCACCTTCGCTACGTCGGAAAAGAAGCCAAGGACATCGCTGCAAGTGGTCTCAGCTTGGAAGAGTATTACGGCTTTGAAGGTGGGGACTATGTTGATTAGTCGCCAAATATCTTGCAAGAATGCTTGAAATTTGATAAAATGAATAATAATTAAATAGGAATCTGCAAGACTAGTATCTCAGGGGAAGTATATCAGGGAGGAGAGCCGTGACTGAAAGCTCTCTATATGAAAGCTGGGTGAATTCACTTGCCTATGGATTCAGAAATAAAGGTCTGACTTGTCAGATAAAAACGGATGGTACCGCGTGTCAACGCTCCGAGTGTGGAGTTTTTGGCATGTGGTTTTCTTTTTATCTACGAGAGACTGATGGAGGAATTATGTCAACTATTGAAGAACAATTAAAAGCGCTTCGTGAAGAAACGCTAGCTAGCTTGAAGCAGATTTCTGCTGAAAATGAAAAAGAGCTGCAAGAATTGCGCGTCTCTGTCCTTGGTAAAAAAGGTTCCCTTACTGAAATCCTGAAAGGGATGAAAGACGTTTCTGCAGAAATGCGTCCAATTATCGGAAAACACGTCAATGAAGCTCGTGATATTTTGACAGCTGCATTTGAAGAATCAGCTAAGCTCTTGGAAGAAAAGAAAGTTGAAGCTCAACTAGCAAGTGAGAGCATCGATGTTACGCTTCCAGGTCGTCCAGTTGCGACTGGTCACCGTCACGTCCTCACACGAACCAGTGAGGAAATTGAAGATATCTTCATCGGGATGGGTTACCAAGTAGTGGATGGTTTTGAAGTAGAACAAGACTACTATAACTTTGAACGTATGAACCTTCCAAAGGATCACCCAGCTCGTGATATGCAGGACACTTTCTATATCACAGAAGAAATCTTGCTTCGTACTCACACGTCTCCAGTTCAGGCGCGTGCCATGGATGCCCATGATTTTTCAAAAGGTCCTTTGAAGATGATCTCACCAGGACGTGTATTCCGTCGTGATACAGACGATGCAACCCACAGTCACCAGTTCCACCAAATCGAAGGTTTGGTTGTTGGGAAGAACATCTCTATGGCTGACCTTCAAGGAACCCTCCAGTTGATTGTACAAAAAATGTTTGGTAAAGAGCGTCAAATCCGTTTGCGTCCATCATACTTCCCATTTACTGAGCCATCTGTTGAGGTGGATGTTTCATGCTTTAAGTGTGGAGGAGCCGGCTGTAACGTATGTAAGAAAACTGGTTGGATCGAGATTATGGGTGCCGGTATGGTTCACCCACGTGTCCTTGAGATGAGTGGTATCGATGCAACTGTTTACTCTGGCTTTGCCTTTGGTCTTGGTCAAGAGCGTGTAGCTATGCTTCGCTACGGAATCAACGATATCCGTGGATTCTACCAAGGGGATGTCCGCTTCTCAGAACAGTTTAAATAATGATTAGAAAAGTGGAAATAGCAGATGTTGAGGTGTTGGCAAAAATTGCCAAACAAACCTTTCGTGAAACATTTGCTCATGATAATACGGAAGAGCAGTTACGGGAATACTTTGAAGAGGCTTATAATTTGAGAGTTTTGTCAACTGAGTTGGAAAATCCTGAATCCGAAACCTATTACATTATGCATGAAGAGGAGATAGCTGGTTTTCTCAAAGTCAACTGGGGAAATGCTCAAACCGAGAGAGAATTAGAGAACGCTTTTGAAATTCAACGCCTCTATGTGCTACAAACATACCAGGGATTTGGACTTGGTAAGCAACTATTTGAATTCGCTTTGGAACTTGCAGAAAAAAATGGTTTTTCCTGGGCTTGGCTAGGTGTTTGGGAACATAATACAAAAGCTCAAGCATTTTATAATCGATATGGTTTTGAAAAATTTAGCCAACATCGTTTTATGGTTGGGCAAAAGGTAGATACGGATTGGTTACTGAAAAAGAAATTAAGGTAAGAAGATGATTCTTCTAATGAAATGATAGGAAAGGAAAAAAACTAGAGTGGCAACTGTCATTCTGGAGAACTAAATTATGCTTGTATCTTATAAATGGTTAAAAGAATTGGTGGACATTGATGTACCATCACAAGAGTTGGCTGAAAAAATGTCAACCACAGGGATCGAAGTAGAAGGTGTGGAATCACCTGCTACTGGTCTCTCAAAAATTGTCGTCGGAGAAGTCTTGTCTTGCGAAGATGTGCCAGAAACACACTTGCATGTCTGCCAAGTCAATGTGGGTGAAGAAGAAGCCCGTCAAATCGTCTGTGGAGCACCAAATGTGCGTGCAGGCATCAAGGTCATGGTAGCTCTTCCAGGTGCTCGCATCGCGGATAACTACAAGATTAAAAAAGGGAAAATCCGTGGTTTGGAGTCACTTGGGATGATCTGTTCACTTGGTGAATTAGGGATTTCTGACTCTGTTGTACCGAAGGAATTCGCAGATGGCATCCAAATCTTGCCTCAAGATGCTATTCCAGGTGACGAAGTCTTCTCTTACCTAGACTTGGATGATGAAATCATCGAACTTTCCATCACTCCAAACCGCGCAGATGCCCTTTCTATGCGTGGGGTAGCACACGAAGTGGCAGCCATCTATGATAAGGCGGTTAATTTTAAGGAATTCAGTTTAACAGAAACAGACCAATCCGCAGCAGATGCTCTTTCTGTCAGCATTGATACAGACAAGGCTCCTTACTATGCAGCTCGTATCTTGGACAATGTGACTATCGCACCAAGTCCACAATGGTTGCAAAACCTCCTCATGAACGAGGGCATTCGTCCCATTAACAATGTCGTCGACGTGACCAACTATATCCTGCTTTACTTTGGTCAGCCTATGCATGCCTTTGACTTGGATACCTTTGAAGGAACTGATATCCGTGTACGTGAAGCACGTGCAGGTGAGAAATTGGTGACCTTGGACGGGGAAGAGCGTGAGTTGGAAACAACGGATTTAGTGATTACTGTTGCTGACAAACCAGTAGCCCTTGCAGGTGTCATGGGTGGTCAGGCTACAGAAATCTCTGAAAGCTCTAGTCGTGTTGTCCTTGAAGCAGCTGTCTTCAATGGCAAATCGATCCGTAAGACTAGCGGTCGCCTCAACCTTCGCTCTGAATCATCTTCTCGCTTTGAAAAAGGAATCAATGTGGCAACAGTCAATGAAGCCCTTGATGCGGCAGCGAGCATGATTGCTGAGCTTGCAGGTGCAACCGTGCGTAAGGGCATCGTTTCAGCAGGCCAGCTTGACACTTCTGATGTGGAAGTTTCTTCTACACTTGCAGACGTTAACCGTGTCCTCGGTACAGAGCTTTCCTACGCAGATGTCGAAGATGTCTTCCGTCGTCTTGGATTTGGTCTTTCTGGAAACGCTGAAGCCTTTACTGTCAGCGTTCCTCGTCGCCGTTGGGACATCACTATCGAAGCGGACCTTTTTGAAGAAATCGCACGTATCTATGGTTATGACCGCTTGCCAACCAGTCTTCCAAAAGACGATGGGACAGCAGGTGAGTTGACTGCGACACAAAAACTGCGTCGTCAAGTTCGGACTATTGCTGAAGGAGCAGGACTGACTGAGATCATTACCTACGCTCTGACAACTCCTGAAAAAGCGGTTGAATTTACGACTGCCCCAAGCAACTTAACAGAGCTCATGTGGCCAATGACAGTGGACCGCTCAGTCCTCCGTCAAAATATGGTTTCTGGTATTTTGGATACAGTTGCCTACAACGTAGCGCGTAAGAACAAAGACTTGGCTCTCTACGAGATTGGAAAAGTCTTTGAACAGACAGGAAATCCAAAAGAGGACTTGCCAAATGAAATCAACAGCTTTGCCTTTGCTTTGACTGGCTTAGTTGCTGAAAAAGACTTCCAGACTCCAGCTGTTCCAGTTGACTTCTTCTATGCTAAGGGAATTCTTGAAGCTCTCTTTGCTCGCTTGGGTCTTGAAGTATCTTATACAGCAACCTCTGAAATTGCTAGTCTTCACCCAGGACGTACAGCCTTGATCTCTCTCGGTGACCAAGTGCTTGGTTTTCTCGGGCAAGTACACCCTGTGACGGCTAAGGCTTACGATATTCCAGAAACTTATGTGGCAGAGCTTAACCTTTCAGCTATCGAAGCAGCCCTTCAACCAGCCGCTCCATTTGTGGAAATTACGAAGTTCCCAGCAGTCAGCCGTGATATCGCCCTTCTCCTCAAAACAGAAGTGACTCACCAAGAAGTGGTCGGTGCCATCCAAGCTGCAGGCGTGAAACGTTTGACAGATATCAAACTCTTTGACGTCTTCTCAGGTGAAAAACTGGGTATCGGAATGAAGTCCATGGCTTATAGCTTGACCTTCCAAAATCCAGAAGATAGCTTGACCGACGAAGAAGTCGCGCGCTATATGGAAAAAATCCAAGCATCTCTCGAAGAAAAAGTAGACGCAGAAGTGCGTTAAATCTTAAAAAAATGAAACAGTTGAGAATTTCTTAGCTGTTTTTTTCTTACAGGATTTGTAAGTTATTGGCCTTGAAACCCTATTAAAATAGAGAAATTCCTTTAAGTACTCAAAATATCTATGTCAACCATCTTTCTATTTTCGACAAATATTTTTATTTTTTTGAAAAATATACTTGTCAAAAAGAAAAAGAAGTGTTACAATGATTTCAGTTGAAAGAAGAAGAGGAGTTGTTATGGACGCCATTTGGATTCTCATTATCCCTTTTCTGGTTATATTTTATACAAGCTCAGAAAAGAAGATTAAAAGGTTGAACAAGCGCATCAAAAGATTAGAAAAACAAGTGAAAGGAAATCAAGACATGTCTAGACTTTTAGAAGAATTGAAAGGCCAAACGGTCACGGTTACAGTGAATGGTTTTGGAACCGAATATGAAATTACGGATATCGATGAAGATTGGGTCAAATTGAGCCGTGAGAATAAGAAAAAAGAGAAGGAATTCAAATTAGTTCGCATCGAAGATATTCAAGGTATTCAACTATAAGGGGGCGAAAGCCATGATCTTAAAAAATCGACTGAAAGAGCTGAGGGCGCGTGATGGGCTCAACCAATCCGAGCTAGCTAAGCTAGCAGGGGTCTCGCGCCAGTCCATCAGTCTCTTGGAGCGGGGGGAATACACCCCTTCGGTTATCATTGCTATTACCATCGCCCTGATTTTCAAGGAACCGGTGGAGAATGTTTTTAGTCTAGTAGAGGGAGAAGAATGAAAGTGAAAAAGAAGTATAAAGAAAGGTCAGCCCGTTTTCGTTTTTGGAGAAACCTGGCCATGTTCCTTTTAGGAATAATCATTGGCTTTTTTAAAGTTTATTTTGGTTCAGATCATCCTATTGAAATCCAAAAACTATTTGATCGAGATATGCTCTATATAGGGTCAATCATTTTATATCTGGTGAGCTTCGGAATTGCGTCTACTTATCTCTTGTCGTCCCGCCAGTCTTATCAGATGATGGAGGAGACAGAAGATGAAGACGAAGCCTACCATTATGAAAGTCAAACGAGAAGGCTTTATGACTTGGCTGCGATTTTCAAAGGCGTCATGATTGTTCCCTATCTGTTAGTGCTCTTCTTTTCTTGCCAAAAACTAGTCTATGAAGATAAACTAACAGGCGTTTTTGGAAAAGATAGCATCTTGCTTATTTTCGTTGCTTTGCTCCTTCTTACTTTTGGACTGGAACATCAGTTTCGAAAAACCTTCAAACAGATTTATGGAAAAGCAATCCCACGAAATGCTAGTGGGGCAGAAGTCCGTGAATTAATAATGAGTATGATGGATGAAGCAGAGAAACAAATTTGCTATGAGGAGAACTTCGATATTGTCTTCAAATTAAGCAATTATGTCTTACCGATTTCCTTGATGTTGATATTCTTAGTCGGCATTACTTTCCAGGGCAGATATCTTGTTAGCATTAGTAGTTGTATCATTAATTTATATCTATATCTTGGTCTCTCAGTACAAGATTACCAAACGTTACTATAAAGAGTAGAGGAGTTTTCTATGTTAGAAATCAGAAATTTAGAAAAGAGCTTTGGCAAAAAGCAAGTCTTGTTCGGCATTGACTTGACTGCGAAAAAAGGATCCATCTTAGGTTTGATTGGGAAGAACGGAGCAGGGAAGACGACCATCTTCCATAGTATCCTCCGCTTCCTTGACTACAGCGGTGATATCCAATTGGATGGCCAAGCAATCAGTCAAGAAACCTATAAGGAAATTGGCTACCTGCCAGAAGAGCGGAGCCTCATGCCTAAGTTGACCATCTATGAGCAAGTTCGTTACCTTGCCAATCTCAAAGGCATGTCAACAGCTGAGGTCAAGGAGAAACTTCCAATCTGGATGGAAAAACTCCAAGTAAAAGGAAAATTAACCGATAAGATCAAGAGCCTTTCAAAAGGGAATCAGCAAAAGGTTCAATTGATTATTACTATGATCCATGAGCCAAAATTGATCATCCTAGATGAGCCTTTTAGTGGACTAGATCCTGTTAATACAGAAGTCCTCAAACAGGTCATCTTTGAAGAAAGAACGTGGTGCGACCATTATCTTCTCAGACCACGTCATGACCAATGTAGAAGAACTCTGTGATGAGTTGGTCATGATCCGTGATGGATCTGTGATTCTCTCAGGTCCCGTACAAGAAGTTCGTAATAGTTTTGGCAAGACTCGTCTCTTCGTATCCAATGACTTCAGTCAAGAGGAGTTGGAAGCCTTGCCTCATGTGACGAAAGTGACTATGACCAAGCAAGGTCTATGGAAGTTGGTATTGGATGATGAGACAGCAGGTCCAGACCTCTTTGATCAGTTGACCAAGGGTCGCTATCTAGCAACCTTTGACCAACAAGCCCCAACCATTGATGAAATCTTTAAATTAGAATCAGGAGTAGAAGTATGAAACAGATGCTGATTGTTATCAAAGAAACTTATTTACGCCAAGTGAAATCATGGAGCTTTTTCCTGATGGTTCTTTCTCCCTTTCTCTTCATTGGATTGACGATCGGAATAAACTATTTCGTTGGCTCTTCTACCTCTGCTAAAAGCAACATCGCCTTGATTACAGATCAAGCTCCTGTCAAGGAAGGCTTGAAAGATACGGATGGCTTGACCTTTGACTATAAGGATGAAGCAGCAGCTAAAAAGGCCATGAAAGAGGAAGAAATCAAAGGTATCCTCACAGTTGAAGAAAAGGATGGCCAGCTAGAGGCTCGCTACCAGAGTGAGGATGCCATGAAGCCAGAGTTCAAATCAATCGTCATGGCAAAATTGAGTCAGGTCCAACAAATGCTCAATGTTTCTAAGGCAGACTTAAGCCCAGAGCAGTTAACAGCCCTTTCTCAACAGGTCTCATTGACTGAAAAAATTGATGAGAAAAAAGAAGGATTGAAAATGGTGCAGACCATGGTAGCTGGAGGAATCGGTTTTCTTCTCTACATGATTCTGATCTTTTATTCAAGTATCACTGCTCAAGAGGTAGCCAGTGAAAAAGGAACCAAGATCATGGAAGTGGTCTTCTCAAGCGTTCGCGCAACTCACTATTTCTATGCTCGTATGATTGGTCTATTCGGAGTGATTTTTACCCATATTGGTATCTATGCAGTAGGTTTGGGAGGTGTTTGGATCTTTAGAGATTCCATTCCGCTTGTGAAAGATATTTTATCACCAGACTCTCCTATTACTCAACATATTGGACAATCCATTTCCTTGAATACCTTCTTCTTTATCATTCTCGGAATCTTCATGTACGTGGTACTCTCAGCTTTCCTAGGGTCAACAGTTGCTCGTCCTGAAGATACAGGGAAGGCCCTCTCTCCTCTGATGATGTTGGTGATGGTTGGATTCTTTGGAGTGACTACCTTGGGTAGCGCAGGAGATGTCCCACTATTGAAGATTGGATCTTACGTCCCATTCATTTCAACCTTCTTCATGCCATTCCGTACCATCAATGGCTATGCAAGTGGACTTGAGTCATGGGGTTCATTCGGAATCGCCTTGGCCTTCACGCTCCTCGGCACCATGATCATTGGAAAAATCTATTCTAGCCTTATCTTACAAACCGATGACCTAGGCTTGGTCAAAACAGTCAAGAAAGCCTTAAGCTATCGCTAAAAGAGTCACCTTCAGTGGATACTGGAGGTGTTTTGACTTTCGAAAATCATTGCTGTTTGATCTTCTTTCCTTTATAATGAAAGAAGAATGAAAAGGAGGCGAACATGAACTATATTGAGTTTGCTGAAAATGAGCGTCTGTCCACAATTGTCCTTGGGATGATGCGGATCAGTCAGATGAGTGAAGATGAGGTGGAGGCCTTGGTGGAAGTAGCCTTGTCGATTGGGATCAATACTTTTGATCTGGCGGATATCTATGGCGATGGCCAGTGTGAGGTCCTGCTGGGGAAGGTTCTCAAGCGTCGTCCGGATCTTCGGGACCAGATGTGGATCCAGTCCAAGTGTGGGATTCGCAAAGACGGCTTTACCTATTTTGATTTTTCAAAGGACTATATTTTGGATTCCGTCGATGGCATCCTCGAGCGTCTGCAGATTGAGCGCTTAGATAGTCTCCTCCTTCACCGACCGGATGCCCTCATGGAGCCGAAAGAAGTGGCGGAAGCATTTGATTACTTAGAGCAAGCGGGCAAGGTCCATCATTTTGGGATGTCCAATCAAAATCCTATGATGATGGAATTGCTCAAAACGGCTGTCAAACAACCACTCAAGGTCAACCAGTTGCAGTTGAGTGCCGCCTTTACGCCTAGCTTTGACGCTGGTTTTCATGTCAACATGGAAGGGCCAAAGCAGCTGTGCGAGATGGCAGTGTCTTTGAGTATTGTCGCTTAACCGATACGGTGATTCAAGCTTGGTCTGTCCTCCAGCATGGCTATTTCAAGGGGAATTTTGTGGGCAAAGAAGAGTTTGCGGCTCTCAATCACGTCCTCAATGACTTGGCAAAGAAATACCAGGTCACTCCGACAGCTATCGCCCTTGCTTGGGTCCTCCGCTATCCGGGTAAGATGCAGGCTGTCATCGGAACGACCAAACCCCAGCATGTCCTTGAAGCGGGGAAAGCAGCAACAGTGACCCTAACCCGCAAGGAATGGTACCAAATCTACCTGGCTGCAGGTAATGATTTGCCTTAGAATCTTGTTAGTAAACCAGACTCCACTCCTATCAGTGGGCTGGTTTTTTTGTTTTATGTTTTACAGATTTTTCTTGACAAGTCTTTCTTTTTATGGTATTCTTTTATGTAACAAGTGTTGCGTAACGGATGTTGCGCGAAAGGAGTCTTATGCCACCCAAGGTTAAATTTAGTAAAGAGGCTATGATTGGGACAGCTTTACAATTGGTGAGAGAAGAGGGCATGGCTAGTTTAACGGCTAGAGCATTAGCGGAGCAACTGGGAGCCACACCTAGAGTGATTTTTGGGCAATTTGCCAATATGGCTGAGTTACAAGCAGAGGTTATTGTTGCGGCGGAGATGGTCGTGGTGGAGTATATACGAAAGGCTTTAGAAGATGAGAAGCCTTTCCGTTCTGTCGGGATTGCTTATATCCTGTTCGCCTCAAAAGAGCCCCAACTCTTTCAGTTGCTTTTCCAAAATCCTAGCAAAGATCCGATTCGTCGCTTTCAAGATTTTCTTCCCATGAAGGATCATAGTTACCAATTGGTTCTGGAATCGATTGTCGCAGACTATCCATTGACGTTAGAGGAGGCTAGTCGCTTGTACCAGCATCTATTTATCTACTCGCACGGGATGGCCTCTATGGTTGCTTCTGGTATTTATCAGTTCAGCATGGAAGAAGTGATTGGTTTATTGACAGAAGTTTGTCAATCTCTCATCAAGGAAATGGTAGGAAAGAAATGATTCAACTAGAAAATGTTCACAAAAGTTACGGCCAAACAAAGGTTTTAAAAGGGATTGATTTGCAGATTCAAGACCAGGATGATGTGGTTATCCTAGGTCCTTCTGGATCAGGAAAGTCCACTCTCTTAAACGTATTATCAGGATTAGAAAAAGTAGACGAGGGGCATATCCTCATTCAAGGGCAGGATTTATCGCAACTCACGGATGCTCAATTGACAGCCTTTAGACGTGAGAAGATAGCCTTTATTTTTCAGCAGTATTATTTATTACCGAATCTCACGGTTAGACAAAATGTTAAGATGGGAGCTGATCTGGCAAGCAATCATGATTTTTTGCAGATCATCGAGGATTTGGGGCTTGGTGATAAGCTGGACAAGTATCCGAGTGAATTGTCTGGTGGGGAACAGCAGAGAGTCTCCATTGCCCGTGCCTTGGCCAAAAAGCCAGAGATCCTCTTTTTAGATGAGCCGACGGGGGCCCTTGATGAAGAAACAGGGCGCAAGATTCTCGACTATATCTGGAAGTTGAAGGAAAAGCTTGGCTTTACTCTAATTATGGTGACGCACAACCAAAATATTGCGGATATGGCCAGAACCATCATTCGCGTCAATAGTGGCAAGATTACCCAAGTTGTGACCAACGATCAGCCTCAGACTGCCTATGAGATTGGATGGTAAGCCATGTTTTCAGTAAAAGATATTCGAAAATTAGTTGTCGTCAGTATCATTGGGGCTTGTGCGGCCTTTGTGGCCAATCTCTTCTTGAATTTTTACCTTGATATTGAGCAGTTGGAGATTTCTAAAACCAATCCGATGATTCAGACCTACTATGATGCCCAGGTTTCGCTATCTTGGATGGTGGCTATGGTCAGTGGGGTTGTCTTGTCCTTGACGTCGAGCCTTCTCATGTGTTTTTATATCAAACAATTTGTCGATGACCACAAGGAACAATTAGGGATTTTAAAGGCTTTGGGCTATAGCAATGGCCAGTTGGCGAAACGATTTTGGGCTTTTGGACTCAGTTTTGGAGTTGGAGCACTTCTTGGCTATTTCGCTTCTTTTCTAATGATGGGACATTTTTATGACTTTCGCAATGAGAAGGGGATTCTGCCAGAAATTACCATTCATTTTCATTGGCAGCTCTTGCTTGCTTTGGTGGTGTTGCCAACGACTTTCTTTATGGTCCTTGCGATTGCTTATGCTAGAAGACAACTACAAACGCCGGCCCTTCGCTTATTAAAAAAATCTCCAACACCGATTAAGGAAAAAGGAGAAGAAGGGCTCCTAAGAAAGAGAAATCCTTCCTAAAAGAGCTGTCTTCGTCGCTGATTTGGGGGAGAAAATCGATCCTGTTTTTTGTGGTCTTTGGCTCCATGTGTTTCGCGTCCATGGTTCAATTGTCTTTTGGGCTAAGGGACTACACAGATGACATCATCCAAACAATGATGATTATGATTGGTCTGATTCTTTCTTTCTCGATCCTCTTTTTGTCATTGGGGATTGTCGTTTCAGAAAGTCGCGAAACCTTGGCTCTTATGAAGGCATTTGGCTACACCGATCGTGAATGCCAAAGTCATATTCTCGCTCCCTATCGTTTCTGGGCTTATCTAGGATTTACCCTTGGGACGGCTTATCAATACGGCATCATGGAAATCTTGATTGGTGTGATCAAAGACACGGTACCTGAAAAGATTGAGCACAACTTTGACTGGAACGTTTGCTTTTGGACCTTGCTCGGTTTTGCTGTGGTTTATGAAAGTCTCTTTTATCTATCCAACAGAAAACTCCAAAAACAAACAATCAAAGAAGTGCTCTTAGCTGAATAAATAGAAAAGGTTGGCTTACCCAGCCTTTTTCTTTTGAAACGCATTGACAAGGGAGGCTTTTCCGCTATTCTAGGGGAATGAAAGAAAAGGAAAGGGATTGAGATGAAACGGAGTTACTGACAGGACCTGAAAGGGGCCTTTTACTTAATCTGGCGCAATAAATGGTCCTTTATCTCTGTAGGGATCCTCTGGCAGTTTGTGGTTGGCATTGGACTGTGGCCTTGTGTCATAAATAAATCAATAGACCTGTGGTCATGTTACACAGGTCTTTTAATTAGCTGAAATATTTCACATTATTTCTTCTAAACCTTTGACTAATAAAGAAATTATCGTACAATAAAGAGTACGTGATAAAATGAGACCAGAGTTTATATACTCTGGCCTTAGTAGTAAAAAAAGAGGAGAAACGCTTTGGAATTAGAAGTATTTGCTGGGCAAGAAAAAAGTGAACTATCTATGATTGAGGTGGCTCGTGCCATCTTGGAACAACGTGGTCGCGATCACGAGATGCATTTTAGCGATTTGGTCAATGAAATCCAAAACTATCTTGGTACCTCTAATAGCGATATTCGCGAAGCACTACCTTTGTTCTATACAGAGTTGAACTTTGATGGTAGCTTCATCTCTCTTGGAGATAACAAATGGGGCCTTCGTTCATGGTATGGAGTTGATGAAATTGACGAAGAAATCATTGCTCTTGAAGAAAGTGACGATGAAGAAGTAGCACCTAAGGCTAAGAAAAAACGTGTTAATGCCTTTATGGATGGAGATACGGATGCCATTGATTATGGTGCAGATGATCCAGAGGATGAGGATGCCTACGAAGAAGATCCAGCTCTTTCTTATGATGATGAAAATCCAGATGATGAAAAGAACGAAGTAGAAGCCTACGACGCTGAAATCAATGAAATCGCACCAGACGATCTTGGGGAAGATGTCGATCTCGTTGAAGAAGACGACGAAGACTCTGAAGAAGAGGAAGAATAAAGCAAAAAGCAAGGAAATGATTCCTTGTTTTTTTGAATCTAGAAATAGGACAAAGGATAAATTTTGGAAGTATCCTATCGCTGTTTTTTAAAAAATAATTTAGATATCTTTTGTCAAAAAGATAACATAGTGATATAATTAACATAGATAAAAAAACAGGAGGAAACCTCATGAAAAAAATTATACTATTTAGTTTGTCATTAGCAGGTTTAGCTATGTTTGCACTTCCTCAATCTGCCAAAGCTTTTGAGCTACAAGAGGTATGGCGTATTAAGGGTGGTGTTCAATATCAAGATGGTAAAATTCTTCGATTTAACAATGGCCATGACATAGATATCAAAGCCTTGGATTTGTCAACAACTGAGAAAATCGAGTGGAAAGTTACTTTAGATGGTCAAGATCAGACTGTCAATTTCCTAGCTCAAGAAGTGGATAGATCCAATATCGGTGAAGAAGGACGTTACCTGAATTTCTATGTTCCATATGGCTATAGAGGAGATATCAAGGTAGAGGCCAAGAGCGGAAATGAGGTGAAGACCTGGTCCACTAAAGTGGTTGATGATGTATATCATGACGGTGGAAAGAGAGGCTACTACCATATTAAAGAATCTAATGATCAATACACCTACCTTGATACCAAATGGGACTATCAAACCAAGACTTATACTGCCACCTTACCAGAGACTGTCAATGGTCAAAAAGTCTATGCTTGGGCAGAGGAGTCTGGTGGTATGAAACTTGTAAAACCAGGAGTTATCAGTCATTCCTACAAGGGGGGAGGAGCCTTCAGAACACTTTATCCGATTGTAAAAGCAGAAAGCTGGCTAAATCGAAAAAATAGTGACGATGAAACCTGGTACTATCAAAAACAAGGTCAATTAGTTCAAAATTCTTGGGTTAAGGACAATGGAAGCTGGTACTTTATGGATGATAAAGGAGTCATGTTTAATCAAACATGGCTACACCAAGGTGGAAGCTGGTATGCCTTTAAGTCATCAGGAGCCATGATTTCAGCTGATTGGTTGTATGATAATGGTTCTTGGTATTACCTAAAGGACTCAGGTTCTATGGCAACAGGCTGGCTTAAAAATGGAGTCTCTTGGTATTACCTAAAAGACTCAGGTTCTATGGCGACAGGCTGGGTCAAAGATAATGGCTCATGGTATTATCTAAAGATTCAGGTGCAATGGAAACAGGCTGGGTCAAAGACAATGGTAAGTGGTACTATCTGGCTTCATCTGGTAATATGCTTAGCAATACACGCACACCAGATGGTTATTATGTAGATGCCAGTGGCGTTTGGAAATAATCATGAAACAGAGAAAATCTATTAGGGAGGTAGATTTTCTTTTTTTCATTTTCACAATTATGAAAATCTGGAAAAAGGACATTATTTTTGGTAAGATAAGATTATGGATTTTGAAAAAATTGAACAAGCATATACCTATTTACTAGAAAATGTCCAAATCATTCAAAACGATTTGGCGACAAGTTTTTATGATGCCTTGATTGAACAAAATGGGATCTATCTCGATGGTCAAACTGCTCTGGAGCAAGTCAAAAAAAATAACCAGGCCTTAAAACGTTTGGCACTTCGAAAAGAGGAGTGGTTACGGACCTATCAATTTTTGTTAATGAAGGCAGCTCAAACAGAACCTCTTCAAGCCAATCACCAGTTCACACCAGATGCGATTGGTCACTTGATGATTTTTTTGATGGAGCAATTGTGGCCTGCTAAAGATCTAAGTCTACTAGAATTGGGCTCTGGGATGGGAATTCTTGGAGCTAGTTTCTTAACGTCTATGAACAAAAAGATAGATTACCTGGGAATAGAACTTGATGACCTCTTGATTGACTTGGCGGCAAGCATGGCAGAAGTTATGGATCTTCAAATGGGCTTTGTCCAAGGAGATGCAGTACGTCCACAAGTATTAAAAGAAAGTGACATCATTGTGAGCGACCTGCCTGTCGGTTACTATCCAGATAATCAGACAGCCTCACGTTATCAAGTAGCGGCTAAGAATGAACATACTTATGCTCATCATTTGTTAATGGAACAATCACTCAAGTATCTCAGGACAGGAGGCTATGCGATTTTTCTAGCTCCAACAGATCTCCTGACAAGTCCTCAGAGTGACCTTTTGAAATCATGGCTGAATGAACAGGCCCAACTAGTGGCTATTGTGGCCTTACCAGAGGATCTCTTCGCTCAAGGAGCTCAGTCTAAGAGCATTTTTGTCCTACAAAAGAAGACAGAAGTAGGAGTTGAACCATTTGTTTATCCACTTACCAGTCTTCGTGACCCTGAAATTTTGATGGAATTTAAGGAAAATTTTCAAAATTGGTGTCAAGGGCATGAAATCTAGTGCAAATTTTGGTATAATAGTTGAAAACGCTTAAAAAGGGGAATAAATTTATGACAAAAACCATTGCAATTAACGCTGGAAGCTCTAGCTTGAAATGGCAACTATATCAAATGCCAGAAGAAAAGGTGCTTGCAAAAGGTTTAATTGAGCGAATCGGATTGAAGGATTCTGTTTCAACAGTTAAGTTTGATGGTCGTTCTGAAGAACAAGTTCTTGATATTGAAAACCATACCTTGGCTGTTAAGATTTTACTTGATGACTTGATTCGTTTTAATATTATTAAAACTTATGATGAAATTACTGGTGTCGGACACCGTGTTGTTGCAGGTGGAGAATACTTCAAAGAGTCTACAGTTGTTGAAGGTGATGTCTTAGAAAAAATTGAAGAACTAGGACTTCTTGCTCCATTGCACAACCCTGCTAATGCAGCTGGGATTCGTGCCTTCAAAGAATTGTTGCCAGATATTACAAGTGTAGCAGTCTTTGATACATCATTCCACACAACAATGCCAGAAAAGGCATATCGTTATCCATTACCAACTAAGTACTATACAGAAAACAAGGTTCGTAAATATGGAGCACACGGTACAAGTCACCAGTACGTTGCTCAAGAAGCAGCAAAACTTTTGGGACGTCCACTAGAAGAGTTGAAATTGATCACTTGCCATATCGGTAATGGTGCTTCTATCACAGCTGTTAAGGGAGGTCAATCAATCGATACCTCTATGGGATTCACTCCACTTGGTGGTGTTATGATGGGAACTCGTACAGGGGATATTGACCCAGCCATCATTCCTTATTTAATGCAATATACAGAGGACTTTAACAAGCCTGAGGACATCAGTCGTATTCTTAATCGTGAGTCAGGATTGCTGGGTGTTTCAGGGAAGTCTAGTGATATGCGTGATGTGATTGCTGCAATGGAAGCAGGGGATCATGATGCTGCTTTGGCATTTGAAATGTATGTTGACCGTATCCAAAAACACATTGGACAATACTTGGCAGTCCTAAACGGGGCAGACGCTATTATCTTTACTGCTGGTGTTGGTGAAAATGCAACTCTTGTGCGTGAGAAAGTTATTTCAGGTATCTCTTGGTTTGGTTGTGATCTAGACCCAGAGAAAAATGTCTTTGGAGTAACTGGAGACATTTCTACAGATGCTGCGATACTTCGTGTACTTGTCATCCCAACGGATGAAGAACTTGTAATTGCGCGTGATGTGGAGCGTTTGAAAAAATAAATGATAAGAAAATCGACCTTCTCGAAAGAAAGGTCGTTTTTTTATTTTTTAAAAATCTTCACCATTTAGTGAGCGAAACTTCACCACTATTGAGCCAAATTTTTTCACCACTAGCTAATTGAATCTGTAGTTGACCCTGGTCGGAGATATCACAAGCTTTTCCTGAGATGATTTCTTGATCTTTCTTAAAGGAAATTTCTTTGCCTAAAACAATTGATTGTTTTTATAAAGGTAAAGCAGCTCATCGGGCTCAGTTTCGAAGAAACATTTCCAGATTTCCGCAATCAGCTCATTGCGAGTGATTGGGCTATTTTGAGAGAAGAGACTTCCAGCTTTCCCTTGTAGGTTTTTTGGAAAATCAGCGATAGAAAAGTTGATACCAACACCAATAATAACATCTGTGACAAGGCCGGTTTCGACAGAAGTGATGGCTTCAGTTAGAATACCGGCTATTTTTTTCTGATTTAGGTATAAATCATTTACCCATTTGATATCTAAATCAATCAGACAAAGGTTTTTAACAGCCTTATAAATTGCAGCTGCAGTCAGGAGTGTATAGGCTGGCAAATCTAGATAAGAGAGATTTGGCTTGAGGTGGAGAGACATGTAAATTCCACCTTGTTCTGGAGAATAGTAGGGGCGTTGAAATCGACCACGTCCCATAGTTTGGCCTGTTGATAGGTAGAGTGTATCTCCTTTGGCACCAGCTTCCATGGCCTCCTTAGCATCACTCTGGGTTGATTTGGTGATAGGTTTAAATTGAACTGAGATTGGGCTGTTAGCTTCTATTTCTTGAGGTAAGATTAGGTCACCGTGAAGAAGTTTGTAGCCACGGTTTTTGATGCTGTCAATTTCTAAACCTTCCTGCTGGAGGCGTTGGATAGCCTTCCAAACAGAGGTGCGAGAGAGGTTTAATATTTCAGCGATTTTCTCTCCGCTTAAATAATCTGTTTCATGAGCTAAGATTTTGTAAACTTCTTGGTAGGATTTCATAGTAGAGCCTTTCCTGGGAAATTAATTTTATTGTACCACAATTTTACAAAAGATTGACTGCTTTTAGTGGAGGAATCCGGGTTCCCTATAAATTTTGGGAACTATATACCAGTTTACACCACCAACAACATATTGTATTTATGAGAATATCAAAAAAGACGATTTCCGTTTTGGAAGTCGCCTTTTCAATTTTAATAGTTGTTCCCTTTTGAAGAGTTGTGCTTTTTACATAATAGTTGGCAATTTTCAGGGACAGTTTTTCCACCTAAAGACCACGGTGTAATATGGTCGCCTGCTAGTTCTTTAAGAGCATACTCTCTGTTGTTTCCTTCATCCACACAATAAACGCAGTGATGGCTCTGTTCTTCATATTTTTGCTTGATGGTTTTATCATCAAAAGCTCTAAGTTGGAGATATTTGGAATCTCCGTAAATGATGTACTGATAAATCCCTTTCATTTTAGTTGTGACTTCATCATCATTTACCAACTCTGCAATTTTTTCGTTAATGACAGAAGCACTATTTTTGATGATACTGTTGTCTAACTGTCCTAATTGATACTCTTTGTAGATTGTTCCCCAATCCATCCCTTTCAAACTGTTTTGATAGCTTATAAACTTTCCACGAACCCACTCAATTATGGCAGAAAAATTTTGCCATAATTCAGAAGCATCTGCATCTCCTTGATGCTTCAACATATAATCTTCGATTGTATTTGTACTATCGTCATTATCATTTTGTGAAGCCCATTTAATAGCAGTTTGTAGATACTCTTGTCTATTCCAATTACCATTTAATAGTGGTTCTGCTTTATCGTTATTCGGATTCTCGTCAGCAAGTACAACGCCACGTCCAGTTTTTGTTGAAAATCTTTGTTTAGCATCAGAAAGCCAAGTTCCTGTATAAGCAGAGTTTCTTAATTCTTGCTCATTTAATGGTTCACCTGCTGTATTGATAACATGAAACCATTTCATTTTTTCGGAAGCAGTTCCTTCACAAACATATATGTCTAACTCATAATCCAGAATTTGTTCTGCTAAGTCAGTTAGGTTCATCTGAAGATTTGGGAAATCTTGTTGTGGAGCACTGGATGGAAATTTACTTGATTTTACAGAGTAATTCCCCATAACGTAATTACAAATAGCTAAAATACGTTGTTGACCATCGAGAACTTCATATTGTCCGTTTCCTAAATCAACCCAGTACATAATACCTAAAGGACACTCATCTAAAACGGTTTGAATTACAGCTTGTCTCTTATCTTCGTTATATACGCTATTTCTCTGATAAGAAGGACGAATATTCAAGTTACCATTATATCCTTTTACAGCGTCAGTAGTAGCACCATCATCATTATTGGTATACCCACTAGCTAAATCTCTGATAGTGAATGGTCTATCAAGTATATCTCTTAATCTTCTTACTTTCATTTTATTCTCCTTTTATCAATATCCCTTATCTTCATCACGACTAATTGGATTTAGATTTCTAACTAAAATTCTGAAATATGGAGGTTTCCCATCTATTGTTAAATCTTTATCGTCATCTCCTTTTCTAAATTTAATAATCTCAAATTCAGTTGGATTGAAATAATTGATAAAAGTTATTGGTACTCCCATTACACCATCATAATCAATTGGAATATCTTTAACATTATCTACATTTATTGCATCGTAGTTATCGTATTTAGGGTATTTACTCTCAAACCCTTCGTAATATTTATGAGCTTTTGTCTGGTCAAATACATCACCTACATGCCATAAACCATCATGTCGTTTTTGTAAATCTAAGTTAGTAAACCAACAACCCATTATATGCTTTACTTTTTTTCCATCTTCATCCAATTTTTCATAATCAGCCCCCTCTGGAACGTACAACCAAAAGTCTGAATTCATACTTCTAGCACCAATCCAAATTTGGTTATTCTGAATAAGTGGAAAAATTTCCTTATATGTTACAGAGTTTTTGTTTCCGATAACGATAAATTTTTTTTGATGTTCCATTAATTGAGAAATATATTCTCTAAACAAGCTGAACGGAGGATTAGTCACAACAATATCAGCTTCTTTCAGATAGTTTATACTGTCCTCGCTCCGGAAATCTCCAGCGGTATACTCATCATCTCCATAAATAGTTTCAATATTTCCAGCTTCCATATTGAAGTCATCGCCACCTTCATAAATCAGAGCATACGAAGGTTCGCTATCTTCTTGAAAATGTGTTGCTATCAGTTTTTTAATACCCAAACTAGCAAAATTGTTATGAAAATAACGCCAAAAATTTGATTGTGTTGGGTCATCACAATTACAGTAGATAACCTTATCTCTAAAGTGTTTTCTATAATGCCCCATTTCCTCAGCAATATCTTTATAACGAGTATAAAACTCATCGTTTTTGGCTTTTTTAGCGTTGTGGAGTGAGCCAGCCATTATGCCACCCCACTTTCGTAGGGAGCATAAAAGGCTTCCTCACAAAAACGTGAAAAAGCCTGTTTTAGAGCTTGACAAAAAACACATCCGATTACATAATCAGCGTGAGCTGTGAGCTGTGAGCTGTGAGCTGTGAGCTGTGAGCTGTGAGCTGTGAGCTGTGAGCTGTGATTGAGTTCATAATGCTTAATTTCCTTTATTTTTGATACTTCTATTATATCAAAATTCTGGCTTTTTGCATAGTAGAAGTTTACATTTTTATTGACAATCATTCTTTTTTTAGATATAATATAATCAAGAAGTAAGGAGTACCAGTTATGAAGTTTGAATTTAAGTCACTATTTGATTTACAATCTGCTTTTCCTGATGAACAGTCATGTATTGACCATTTAGAAAATATGATTTGGGGCGATGTGATTATCAGCCCTTTTGATGCTACCTCAAAGGTCTACAAATGTAAAGGTAACAAATACCGTTGTAAAAATACTGGAAAATACTTCAATGTCAAGACTGGTACTCTTTTTGACAATACTAAAATTGAACTTCGTAAATGGTTTATGGCAATCTGGCTTGTGACTTCTCACAAAAAAGGAATCTCATCTGTACAATTATCAAAAGATATTGGTGTTACGCAAAAAACAGCTTGGTTCATGCTAGAACGTATCCGTAAGTGTTTTAGTTCTGAAAACAACAATAGTCTTGATGATGTTGTGGAAGTTGATGAAACCTACATAGGTGGTAAAAACAAGAACCGTCATAACTCCAAAAAAGTCAAAAATGCTCAAGGGCGTTCATTGAAAGACAAATCTGCTGTAGTAGGTATGGTACAACGTCAAGGTAAAGTTAATGCTCATCATGTTCCAGATACAAAGACGAAAACATTGACTGAACAGATTGTCAAATACGTAAAGGAAACAGCTCAACTTTACACAGATGAATGGCTGGGTTATAATAAAGTGTCTAAGATGTATAATCATGACTTTGTTAATCATGGAATTAGTGAGTATGTGCAAGGTGATGTTTATACCAACACGATTGAAGGCTTTTGGGCTGGATTGAAACGTGGAGTATTAGGAATTTACCATTCGTGGTCTAAGAAATATCTTCAAGACTATGTAGATGAATTTGTTTTTCGTTATAATACTCGTGACTATTCGGATAGTGAGCGTTTTAATCTCCTAATTTCAAATGCCTGTGTCCGAACTAAATACAGGGAGCTGATTTATGGCTACTAATACATTACATGACCTGCATTTTGAATTGGAAAGGTCTATTGCTCGCAGGGTTGATAGTAAGCTGATTGGTTATCAAGTCAGCCTTTCAGATGGTTTTTACAATAAATACACCAAACTCTGGGATAAGACCTATTCTTTTGATTTTGTTACTAAACATCGCTCTTTTTATACTAAACTGACAAAATGTTGTGTTTATGACGTACTTGGAAATAATCAAAAGAGAATTGACAGAAAGGCTATTGCCAAACAAATGGCAGAGTTAGAAGCCTTGGTTGATATTGCAGAAAGTAAAGAGGAGTTTCAGATCTTTTTTGAGAAAAAATACAGTCTCAAATTTCCTGATTTGAACGATTGCATTGATCAGAAGAAAAAAGAGTTATCTGATTTTGACAAAAAACTTTGGATAGCAATGCACTATAACCCTAGAAAAGATGAGGGGGAATAATAATGACAACATGGTACGATTACATGGTGAGAGCTAGTGAACATGCTGGAAGTGACGGTGATTTGTGGTTTCGCTATCTTTATAAGGTCATTAAAGATGAGGAGACTAAACTAACTACTGATGATGTAGAGCAATTGTTGAAAAATCCTACCTTAACACCTTTCCAAAAAATAACCCTTCAAGATGCTTTAACAGAAGGTACACATACAAGAGAACACGTTTTGCAGGCGAACCGTAAAAGTCAGCCAAAAGATATTTTGAAACTCTTTAGAGAGGGTAACTATGGATAAGAAAGTTTTATTTGAGGCTCTCAATACAGAATTAGCCAAGGAAAAATATTGACCTAGAAATTATCTGTGTTGGTGGTTTTGTTCTGGAGTATTACAATCTCCGAGGAACACAAGATGTAGATGCCTTTTATCAAGAAGATGCTAAAATCAGAAGCATTATTGAGAAAGTTGGCGATGATTTTGGTGTGAACGAACCTGAAGAATTATGGTTGAATAATAACGTTGCCAATATGAATAGAGTACCGCCACGGTCAATCTGTGAGAAGGCATTTAGCTATTCAAATTTGACTGTTTTTGTACCGCCATTATCCTACATTCTTGGTATGAAGCTAGAAAGCGGACGAGATAGGGATAGACAAGATGCAGGAGATATTATTAAGTTAATCAAAATCCGTTCCATAAAAGATGTTACCAACAAGCTCAAAGAATATGGTTTTCAACCAGACCTTTCATTGATATTGGAAGTATTTGAGATAGCCTATGGTATGGAATGGTTAGCAGAATACATGACCGAACATTCAGATGAATTGAGATAAACTAAAAGACGATTTCCGCTTGGAACTCGCCTTTTTTGATATTCTCGTAAGCACTATATATTGTGTTTAGTGTAAACTGGTATATAGTTCCCTAAATTTTTACCAAGTTTTAGTTAGGTTGAGAAGGACAAAGTGG